>Ga0308390_1000295_pt1 | contig 37697 bp, 27 predicted proteins | sample Hotspr2Sample149_FD_202358 | JGI IMG/M metagenome (GOLD analysis project Ga0308390, IMG submission 202358) | Hot spring phototrophic mat microbial communities from Mushroom Spring, Yellowstone National Park, Wyoming, United States - 20040719_149 ...
AAGGTCAGCTCATCGTGTTCCTGGCGGTGCAGCCCCAGGCCCAGGACCGGGCACATGAGGTTGCCATGCTCCTGGGTAAGCGCGCGCGGGTTATGCTGACCGCCTGCGACGACCTGGCCGAAGAAATCCGACGCCGCTACAACGCCGTTGAACAGGAGGAGGAGGAAACTGCCATGAACCGGCCGGAACCCAAACACGCCGCGGCTCCCGTTCAGACCGTCCATGCCGTAGCAGGAACCGCAAGTCCGGAACGCATCCCGGCCGCGTCCGACACGCCACCCCGAAAACCTGTTACCGCTTCGGCGGCGGATTCCGCCCGGTTCGCCGAACTGGGACGCGCGGCTTCGGGCGCGTCGGTCATCAAACTGGTCTCCACCATTATTGAAGGGGCTGTCCGGGCCGGCGCAACAGACATACATCTCGATCCGCAGCAGCCAGAAACCCGCGTGCGTTTCCGTATTGACGGCGTCCTTCATGATGTGATGAGTATCCCAGAAGCCCAGCACGCGGCGGTAGTTTCCCGGGTAAAAGTGCTGGCCGACATGGACATCACTGAAACCCGTCATCCCCAGGACGGCCACTTTCGGGCTCAGGTAGGCGATGTAGACCTCGACGTGCGCGTGGCCACCATGCCGACGTTTCTGGGTGAACGGGTGGTACTGCGCCTGTTGGATCAGTCGGCGGTGCTTTCCGGCGTGAAAGACCTCGGTCTGGAACCGGATGATGAGGCCAAACTGCTGCGCAACATCAATCAGCCTTACGGCATGATCCTTGTCACCGGCCCCACTGGCAGCGGAAAAACCACCACCCTGTATGCCGCACTGAACCAGAAAGATGTCATCACCGAGAGTATCGTCACCCTGGAAGATCCTGTGGAATACCAACTGTCCGGGATCAACCAGGTTCAGATCGATCCGGATATTGACCTGACTTTTGCGTCCACCCTGCGCGCCGCCCTCCGCCAGGACATAGATGTGCTGCTGGTGGGAGAAATCCGTGATCAGGAAACCGCGCAAATTGCCATTCGCGCGGCCATGACCGGTCACCTGGTCTTCAGTACCCTGCATACCAACAACGCACCTGAAGCCATCAGTACCCTGCGGAACATGGGCATTCCGCCTTTCCTGATCTCCAGCGCCCTTACCTGCGTGGTCGGCCAGCGGCTGGTGCGGAAAATCTGTCCGGAATGCCGAAAACGGTTCAAACCCAAACCCGACCTGCTGGCCGCCATTGGTCTGCCGGAAGACACGAAGGCGCTCTACCGCGGTACCGGCTGCGCGGCCTGCCATCACACCGGCTGCAGAGGACGCACGGGGATCTTTGAAGTACTGGAAGTCACTCCGACAGTTCGGGAACTGATTCTGAAAGAAGCCCCGCCGGATCACCTGGCTGCGGCAGCGGGCATGAAAAGCATGGCTGACCGCTGCCGGCGGAAAATCCTGGACGGTGTGGTCGCGCCGGAAGAATTTCTGCGGGTAATCCGGGTGTAGTTATGACCCTGAGGTCAGTTGATCATACATGGTATGAAAAACCGGAAGGTATCCGGGTCCGTCCCAGTGCGGGAGGGGTAGTGGTGCGGGTCGAAAACGGGCAGGTCAAAGTGGCGCTCGCGCGGGAAAAAGGCCTGTCTGGATACGTGCTGCCCAAAGGCGGCCGGGAACCCGGGGAGGATGTGGATACGGCGGCCCGCCGTGAAATCGCCGAGGAAGTGGGGCTAACCCGGCTACACCGGCTGGCGAACCTTGCCGTACTGGAACGACTGGAATCCGAACGACGGTTCTGGTCCGTGATCGATTACGGGCTCTACCTCACGGACCAGATTGCCGGTCAGATCGGTGACCCCGAACATCATCCCGCCATGGCATGGTTCAATCTGGATGATCTGTCTGAAATGTTCTGGCCGGACGAAAGGGAACTGCTGGAAACCCACCGGGAATTGATCCGGCGCAAAGCCCTGGCCGCCGCGGCTGAAATGGATCCGGCTTCGTGATGTCCCAGCACCACGCGCCCTTATCCGACCGCAGCCCTGATTCATGGTCCCTGCCGGAGACCGCTCGTAAAGGAACTCCTCCGCCCGGACCGGATGATCCCGCCTATCCCGATTCCCGTGCGCCGCTGCATGTGATGCTGGACAACCTGCGCAGCGCGTACAACGTGGGTTCCATCTTTCGTACGGCCGACGCGTGCCGGGCCGCCCACCTGTGGCTGTGCGGCATGACCGCCCATCCCCCGCATCCGAAACTGGAAAAAACCGCTCTGGGCGCCGAACATGCCGTCCGCTGGAGTTACTTCGAGCGGAACCGCGACTGTGTGGCGCGGCTGAAAGAACTGGGGTTACCGATTGTGGCGCTGGAAGTACTGCCTGGAGCGGTCCCCTTTCAGGCGTTTGCCTGGCCCAGGCCAGTGGCGCTGGTCGTGGGCAATGAGGATCATGGCGTGCATGAGCGGGTACTGCGGCAGTGTGACGCCGTGGTGTCCATCCCCATGCTTGGCATAAAAAACAGCCTGAATGTCGCGACCGCATTTGGCATCGCCGCGTACGGCATCCTGTATCAGTGGGGTTGGCTGCCTCACCCCCGAGAGGCCGAAATCACCGGAATTCTGATGCCCCCGCAAGCAGACGGATCAGCGTAATTCGTGCACTTCCTTCAGTTTGGCTGCCTTGGCCCGAAGAATGTCCACGTTAGGAATCCGTTCATCGTACTGTTCCGCGTTGGCCCCGATCAGGATCTGCAGGAGATCGTAGGCTTCCTGATACCTTTCAAGTCGGTCCATACATGTGGACAGGCGGTAGACATTAATCCAGTAGTTCGCGCCATTCTGACCGTAACGGTCCAAAGCCAGTTGAATCACGTCGGCGGCTTTGGCAAACTGAAGGGTGGAGATCAGATAATATCCCACCCGAGTCAGGCCGGCCTCGTCAATGGCGTCCTGCTGAGGATTCTGACCCGGTGTGTGACGGGTGTATTTTGAAACCATGTAGTTGACGCCGCCGCTGGTGCCCAGCCAGAAAAGCCCCACCAGCACCAGAATAATCGCCGGCCATTTGAGTCCGCTGAGATCCATATCTTCCCCTTTCGCTCACGCCCGAAACGGTATCCGGTAAACGTGACAGTCCGAATTATATTCCTATGAACGCCCGTACCATCCGGGTAATTCCGGAAATAATGGGCACTTCCACCAGAGAGGCAATCACGCCGATGGCCAGCATCGTCACGGCCAGCACAATCAGGGATCCCGCCAGCCGCATGACCCGATGCACGATACCCAGGCCGGTTCTGCGACCTTTCACGTCGGAATAGGTTCGGGTCTCACCTATAAATTTCTCATGGCGTTCCCGGCAGGCTTCACTGCAATACCATCCAGCCGGACCCTGCACCACACACACTTTGCAGATGGCCGCCCCGCACTGTTTGCACCGGTATACCGCCGGAGCCGCGGGATGATTCACGCAGGACCCTGCCGTGCCTACCTCAAGCATTTCATGGCTCCTATCTGGATTTTCTTATATTTTACCATGCTTTCTTTCAGGTTGACGCCAACAGGTCCAGCAGCGCGGCGATTTCGCGACGGATCTCCCGCAGGGTCTGCCACCGGCGGTCCTCAACAGCCCGCTGGCGGCGGGTACCGCCCACTTCCGGCGTTTCCCCGTCATCTTCCAGTCCGCAGAACCGGGACACTTCGGCCACTCGCCGGTCGAGCAGATCCCGGGCCCGGGCCACAGCCGCCGCGCGCGATGGATCCGCCTCAGCCTTTTCCGCGGACTCACGCAGCCGGGTCAGGATGCCGTGATCTTCGATGCCGTCACGCACGGCATGCCACCGCTTGCTGGGAACTACGCCTTTCCCCTGGTATACCAGCAGGTAATCCGGTTCACCGTTATTGAACCACGGATCGAACTGGGAAGTGCAGTAAGTCCAGAATCCCATGGCTTTGAATCCGTGATGGGCGCACAGCCAGGCCTGACCCCGGTAGTAGGCCAGGGCGGAACGGTGTTTGGCATTGCCCAGACATTCATAGACGAACACATCGCTTCCGGTGGATTTCAGATACTCCAGTTTGCTCGAATCCGGCTTGAGCACAATGCCGGTCCGATTGGGGCACCAGATATCCACGTAAGGCGTCATGGCCTGGAGGTCTTCCATCGAAGCGTCACCGACCGGATCGGTATACATCCGGATTTTCGGGTCCGCTTCCCGAGCCAGGCGGGCCATATCGATGTGCAGTTCGACCAGCCCCGGATGCAGCCCTGGTTCGTCCACCGGATACAGCGCCCATTCGTGATAGTCGAGCCCCATCGCCTTCAGGTGCGTCACCCACGCGCGCAGCCACGCGACACAGGCCCGGTTCCACGTCTCGGACCGCATCGGCGCCGGACCCTTCAGATAGGACTGATAGTTAGAAAACAGGATCACCCCGTGCCCTCGATGAGCGTTCACATACGCGTCCACTTCCGTGTAATCAGGCTCACCGACCAGGTTCCCGGACGCGTCGAATTCGGCCTGCGGCGCGAACGTACAGACAAAGACGCTGGTGCCATGTCGCAGTTGATCTTCCAGCGCGGCCTGAGGCTGATCTTTCAGGAATGAACTGTGCACATAACCCCAGTGACACAGACCGAGGGTCTGACGCTCCGGTAGGTGATGCGGCCAGACGGTCACCGGTACAGTCAGCGTGGTTTCGGCGGTATCCCGATCCAGCGCCCGGCACAGCACAGACACGGTCCAGGAACCCGGTTCCAGATGCTTCGTATCGATCTCCAGATATATCTGCCGGCCATCCTGGGGCGGAATCACGACCACGCTGCCCTGATTGAGTTCGGGCAAGGCATCGGCCGAGGTATCACCTGCTTCCGTTGGAACGGGCACGGCTTCCCGGACAATCACCGCGTCTCCCGCAGGCTGTGCCTTACCGTCTGAACCGGTCAGCACCGGATTTTCCAGCCGGGCGTAAACGGGCGTATCCCCCAGGTTGAACAGGTTGAACGCGGCCGACTCGATTTCACCGGAAAAGGCTTCGACCCCGGCATCCGCGATACCAACCCGTCTTTCCAGGAGTTCATCGGTTCCACCGAAAGGCGCCCAGGGATTCGCGGGTACGGCCAGCAGCCGCCTGCCGTTCTGTTCCAGAAGTCCTCCGCACACCCGCAGACGGGCCGAGGTATCACAGGCGTGCTGCAGTTCCTGGGTAAACGCCGCCAGGGACTCGCCGGACAGTGATACACACACGGCAGCTTTGCGCTGCCAGTCAGCAAGATGTTCCCGCAGCCACACGGCCTGCATGGCATACCGGGCGGCATCCCCCGAAGGCAGCGCGCGGGCCAGCCGGTCCAGCACATCCAGCGTCTCCACCAATTCCGCCAGTTCTGCCGTGAACGGTACAAAATGGATCTGTTTCGAGGCGCGGGCAAGTTCTCGGCCCTCACGATCGGTCACCGCGCAGGAGAACGTCAGGTCCGCAGGACGACGCCCACCCAGCGTGTAGGCCATCACACCCGAGGCGAAAGCGCCCGCAGACTCGAAGGTTTTACGGGTCATCCGTCCGTCCTGGTTTACCTCGATAGCCACGACAGCGGAAACGGACTCGGGAAAAGTCACATGAACACCGACTTCGTTCCGGCCGACCCGAAGTTTGCCGGGATCGAGGGTAATCACCGGCCGGGCCATCCGGTTCGCGTCCGCCCGCGGTGTAAACCATCCGCAACGGCGGCTGTCGACGCGGTATTCCGCCCAGACCACCGATCCTGGCGCGGCGTCCCGCCATCGCCATACCGTAATCGCCCCGGTTACCACAGGACACACCACCGAAAGGAGGCCATGCCCGCGAAGATCAACCACCGCCGGTGTCGCATTGGTCGCGCCGCCCAACGCCGCCGACGCCAACTGTTTCCCCGATGCATCCAGAACCGTGAGGGTCTTGTCATATCCCGCGGCGATAATCTCCAGGCTGCCGTTGCCGTCCAGATCCGCCACGGCGGCGGAACGGCGGATCCGCTCCCCAAGGTCATACTGCCAGAGCACTTGACCGTCATGATTGACCGCGCTCAGTTTGCCTGACAGGTCACCGGTGATCACTTCCTCATGTCCGTCGCCGTTCAGATCCGCCACTGAAATAGAACTGTCCACACCCCGTTCCAGTGGCACCGACCAGAAATCCTCGCCGGTGGGAGTAAACACCCGAAGTCCGTCGGCAGTACCGCACAGGATTTCGGGATGGCCGTCATCATCCAGGTCCGCCGCGACATGAGCTCCGCCGGCGGGTACCCCCACACCCGCCCGGAACTTTTCCCGGCCTCCGGCATCCAGACAGATCACGGTATCTTTTGCTCCGGAGAGGAGAACCTCCGGCCGGCCGTCACCGTCCAGGTCCGCTACGGTGGGGGCTCCTGAAAATCCGCCTTCCTGCTCAAACCGCCACAGTTCAGTTCCGTCACCCCGCAGAGCCACTGCCCGTAACGCGGAATCGGACACCACCAGTTCCGGTGTGCCGTCTCCGTCCAGATCCGCCGCGGCTATGCCGCCGCAGGCCCAGCGGATATGCCCGGACAATTTGTACTGCCAGAGTTCCTGGCCATCCCCGCCTGCCAGGGCATACACCATCCCCATGTTGGTCATAACCAGCACTTCGGGGCCTGGATTCGGGTGAACATCCGCGACAGTCGGGGCGGCACTGATGGTTTCCCGTTGGGACCAGGTCCACATCGGATTGCCGGCATAATCCAGCACGGTCACGGATCCATGGATGCCGCCACAGACCAGTTCAGGCCGGCCGTCCCCATTGAGATCGCCCACGCCGACAGACGCGTCAAACTGCTCCCCCGGCGGTTGCCAGGACCACATCTGTTCCAGTTCCGCTTCCGCCGCGCGCAGGCAAAACACACCCGCCACGCACACCATAATCATCTGCGTGATCCGTGCCGTTCGCATGAGAAATTCCTCCAATCCACGGTTGCCTGTCGAACAAAGGCATTATAGAGACCGTGTATCACGTCATAAAACAGGTGGGAAAGGTTTCCCGTCCCTCAAGGCAGGTCCGGAATACTCCTGCCGAAAGGATTGGCAGGGCGATATACAGGTAACGCGGCCGATAGAGGCAGGATTATTCTTTGAGGTTCGCAGGCTTATACCGACGCGGATCGATACCGTATTTTTCGACGCGCAGTCCCATCAGCCGTTCGGATATACCCAGTTGCCGGGCGGCCTTGGCCTTGTTGCCCCGATTGTTTTTCAGGGCCTCAATGATCATTTCCCGTTCCACCCGCTCCAGGGTTTCGATCAGGGTGCCCTTCATGACGGTATTACTGGCTTCGGCGGTCTGGAGCGTGGGCGGCAGGTGATGGCCGTGGATCACATCATCATCGGTCAGGATAACCGCCCGTTCGATGACATTCTCCAGTTCACGGACATTTCCCGGCCAGTGGTAACTCATCAGCATGTCAATGGCCGGCGTCGAGATGCGCCGCACATACTTATTGTTTTCCTTGCTGTATTTCTCAACGAAAAAGTTGGCCAGATCAAGAATATCGGTCTTGCGCTCACGCAGCGGCGGGACATAAATGGGAAACACGTTAAGACGATAATAGAGATCCTGCCGGAATTTGCCCTCCTCCATCAGTTTCTCGAGGTCCCGGTTGGTAGCGGCAATGACCCGGACATTCACCCGGATGGTCTCCGTGCCGCCCACCCGTTCAAATTCCTTTTCCTGCAGGACCCGCAGCAGACGGATCTGCACCTGGGGACTCAGGTCCCCCACTTCATCAAGAAAAATCGTGCCTCTGTTGGCCAGTTCAAACCGGCCTTCCCGCCGTCGGATGGCGCCGGTGAACGCGCCTTTTTCATGACCGAACAGTTCACTCTCCACAATGTGTTCAGGCAGTGCGGCGCAATTGACCCGGATAAAAGGTTTCCCAGCCCGGTCACTGTTGTAATGAATGGACTGGGCCACCAGTTCCTTGCCCACCCCGCTTTCACCGCGTATCAGGACCGTGGCATCTGTGGGAGCCACCTGAATGATGTGGTCATACACCGCCTGCATGGCCTTGGACCGGCCGATCATGTTAGCCGGCTGGAATTTCCGGCGGAGTTCCTGCTGCAGCAGCATGTTATCCCGCACCAGTTGCTCATATTCCTCCTGGGACCGCTGACGCAGCCGGACCGCCCGGGCAATCAGGGACGCGATAATCTGCAGCAGCCGCAGATCTTCTTCCAGCGACACAGACTGGTCAAACAGCCGGTCCGCGCTCAGCGCCCCCACCACCACCGATTCCAGTTTGATCGGCACACACAGGTAGGAAACGTCCTCACGGGACAGCGCGCGGGCCTGGGTACGGTTCAGAAAACGTGGATCCTCGGAAACCTTGGGAATAATCACCGGCCGTCCCTCCTGAACTACCCGGCCGATCACCCCCTCGCCCAACTGATAGCGTCCCCGCTCCAACTGTTCCTGGGTAAGACCGTGGGCCGCGCAGATGACCACTTCGTTGCGTTCGCGATTGAGCAGCGCGATGGTGCCCCGAAGCATTCCGGTGCGGCGGGCCAGCAGACGCAATACGGGAGCCAGTTCATCCCGGATGTCCGTGCTGCGATCGAGCAGTTCACTGATCTCAAGCAGCAGACTGAGTTCATCGACATCCCGCCTGGCCTGATGAAGAACTGAAGCCATGAACGTTCTCCTTGTTTCTTACCGCATTGTAAGAAAAAAGGAGAACCAAAAACGAATTGTTCCGGTATTTTGCCTGAAAAATTTACAAATCGGTAGGCAAAACTTTTTCAGAACGGCCGCTTATACCCCCAATGACTCATAAGAAGGCCATGGAGACCGGTTGGGGCGTTCACTGAGGGCAGCCGCTTCCGGATCGCCAATGATCTCTCCGGTATTCGGATCGATCTGGATGCGGCGGCGAACACGGCAGGCCACGTTGCCATAGTGACACAGCGCGGCACTCAGACAGCCTTCCTCAAGGGGCGCGGCCGGTTTGCCCATACCCCGGATGGCATTCAGGAAACTGACGGCGTGCGGCACCTCTATTTCACTGCCGCCGTGCCGCTCCGGTTTTTCATCTGAGGGGGTAAATTTCCACCCGCCGCGGGTAATCCGCAGAACCCCTTTGTCTCCCCAGATTTCCGCGCCTACTTCGTCGCCATCCAGTCCTTTGTCACACCACAACCGTTCTTCCCAGAGGACTGTCAGATTGGGATATTCGTAGAGAATCGTCTGCGTGTCCGGCGTTTCCTTGGCGTCATGGACCACGAAGGTACCGGCTGTACCGCTGACGGCCAGGGGATACCGCAGCCCCAGAAACCACCGCACGACATCCAGCCAGTGCGCGCCCCAATTCCCCATTTCACCGGTTCCGTAATCCGGAATAAAATGCCAGTTGTAATGGGTCATGACCGGATTGTATGGACGCCACGGTGCTGGTCCCACCCACAGATCATAGTCAAACCCCTCGGGAGGATCGGTGTCCGGTGGGCGTTGCAGCGCGGGGCGCCGGTGAGCCACCCACGCCCGGGCAAAGCCGACCGTACCCAAATGGCCACTGGCCACAAACTGAGCCGCCTCCTGAAAATGGGCACCGCTGCGCTGCTGGGTACCCACCATAACCGTCTGGCCCGGATGTCTTGCCGCGGCCGCCAGCATGGCTTTGTTATCCCGCAGGTTGAAGGACGCCGGTTTTTCCACGTATACGTGTTTGCCGGCATCCAGGGCGAGCACCGTCATCAGACCGTGCCAATGATCCGGCGCGGCAATCACCACCGCGTCAATGTCTTTACGTTCAAGAACGCTCCGGAAATCCTGAACGAATTCCGGCACGGGATCCAGTTTGGCTTCCTGAATGCCGCGTTCGTACATGGCCCGGTCACAGTCACAGAAGACAGCCACGTCCGCGCCGGCTGCGGCCAGATTGGAAGCCACCTGATGCCCCCGGTTCCGGTTGCCGATCACCGCCACCCGGATCCGTTCATTCGCGCCCCATGCCCGCGCGGCAGACAGCGCTGTCAACCCCACAGCGGCCGTCGTTACGAACGCCCGTCGTGTCATTTCCACCTGTTCCATTTTTATCGCTCTCCAGTTTCAGCGGGATTTCCGTTTCAGCCGGATTCCCGCGGGTTTTATGATAGAATACCGCCGATTGGGAACTGTACACCCGCCCGGGTTATCCTGAAACATTCCCCTTCACGGCAGTACGGCGTCCGGACCGACCTGTTTCTGACCCGAAGCGCCGGGGAAAAGTTTCGCCCGCGGCGGAGCCGGAAGCATCAAGGAGCGAAGGCATGGCAACCGCGATCACAAAACGGTCCGAAGATTATTCTCAGTGGTATATCGATGTGGTCCTGAACGCGGATCTGGCGGAATATTCTCCGGTGAAAGGCTGCATGGTCATCAAGCCCAACGGCTATGGGATCTGGGAGAATATTCAGCGGAATCTTGACCGGATGTTCAAGGAAACCGGGCATGTCAACGCCTATTTCCCGATGTTTATCCCCGAAAGTTTCCTGAAAAAGGAAGCGGAACACGTGGAAGGATTCGCGCCGGAGTGCGCTATGGTCACCCACGCGGGGGGCAAACAACTGGAAGAACCGCTGGCTATCCGCCCCACTTCTGAAACCATTATCTGGTCTACCTACCGCAACTGGATCAGTACATGGCGGGACCTGCCCATCCTGATCAACCAGTGGGCCAACGTGTGCCGGTGGGAGATGCGCACCCGGCTGTTTCTTCGCACAACGGAATTCCTCTGGCAGGAAGGACATACCGCTCACGCCAGCTGGGAAGACGCGGAAGCGGAAGCCCTGCGGATGATCAGGGTGTATCAGCGCTTCGCGGAAGATTACCTGGCAATGCCGGTGGTAGTCGGCCGAAAGACCAACCGGGAAAAATTCGCCGGCGCCGATCATACCTACTGTATCGAAGCCATGATGCAGGATGGCAAAGCCTTGCAGGCAGGCACGTCGCATCACCTGGGACAGAACTTCGCCAAAGCCTTTGATGTTAAATTTCAGGATAAAGACATGCAGCTGAAATACGTGTACGCTACCAGTTGGGGCGTATCCACCCGGCTCATCGGCGGCATGATCATGACCCACAGCGATGACGAGGGACTGGTGATTCCCCCCCGACTCGCGCCGCTTCCGGTGGTATTCGTGCCGATCTACCGCAAGGACGAGGAACGATCGCAGGTACTCGAACGGATCGCGCGCGTTACGGAGGGCTGGGATCCGCTCTTTTTCAAGGTGGATGACCGCGATCAGTACCGGCCGGGTTACAAGTTCACTGAATGGGAAGTCAAAGGCGTACCCCTGCGGATCGAAATCGGCCCACGAGATGTTGCCCAGAACACGGTCGTGGCGGTCCGCCGGGACACTAGGGAAAAATCCACCTTATCCTGCGACAGCCTGCTGGACACCCTCCGGCAGATGCTGGACACCATGCAGCAGCACCTCTTCAATACCGCCAAAGAACGCATGACAGCCCGCACTTATACCGTGGACAGTTATGACGAATACCGTCAGCGTGTTGAAGAAGGCGGTTTCTTCCGCGTCTTCCTGGATGTGGACAACCCCGAGGTGGAAGCTAAACTCCAGGAGGACACACGATCCACCGTCCGGTGTATTCCATTCGACCAGCCGGACGAGGAAGGGCCCTGCATGATCACGGGTAAACCGTGCCGGGGCCGGGTAATCGCCGCGCAATCTTACTGAACGACGAAACTTGCGCAGAGACGGCTCCGCGCATATCCTGATGTCAGGCCGCGCGGCAGGATCCGCGCTGCGGCAAATCGTGGAATGATATATGGGACCAATCCCTGAACAGAACGCGGAACCATCCGGAAGGGAAATCTCTCCCGCGGAACCGGACAAACCGGCTGATACCACCCGGAAGGCTGACCCGGCTTCAGCCCAGGACGCCGAAACCGTTCCGCGTGGGAAAACAGGGCATTCAGCTGTCGATCTGGACCGCGCGCGCGTGCTCGCCCGGACAGGACGCCGGGAGGAGGCCATCGCATTGTGCCGGCAGTGGGCAGAGACCTGTCCGGAGGCTTCCGTTCTGCTGGCGGAGATCCTGACCGCGCCGGAACACCACACCACAACGCCCCACGCGCCATCAGTCCGGTCCGCCCGGTGGATATTCCGGCTTTGCGCGGCGGCCTGCCTCCTGGGCATCGCCGCAACCGGTGGCCTAATCCGCCAGATGTGTCCGCCTGAGGCCATTCTGGATGGGTTATGCCCGCCATGGGTTCCCGCGGGGGTGGCGTTCGGCTGTTTCATGTCGGCGTGCCTCGTCCTGGGCTGGTACCATGCCGCGGTGTACCGGACTGTCCGGTGGCACGATCTGGCGGACACCCCCCTGCGGGCAGCCGTGGGCGCTCTGGGCGATGCCGTTCTGCTTTGCCTGCCGCTGCTGGGGCCGTGGCTGGCCCTAGGACGGCTGCGCGTGCGAAATGAGTCCGGACGCTGCACTGGATATGGGCTTAACAGGGCGTTATGGCTGATGCTCGGTCAACTGCTGGCTTGGACCGCCTGCGGGAAATGGCTGCTGTAGGCGAACAACTCAGACAGGTTGGTGGAGGCGGCGGGAATCGAACCCGCGTCCGGAAGTGCTTCCACGAGCGTATCTACGTGCGTAGCCTTTCTTTTAAGTCATCGCCACTGACGCGCGCGTCAGGCCCGCTCACGTCAGCCGCCAGGCGGCTGAGTTTCCTTCCCGGGCAGCCGCCTGCATCCCGGGTCGGAGCCCGCTGTCGCCGTCCCCTTCCGCTAGCGGGCGGTCACGGAGGGGACGGGCGGCCATTATTAGGCCGCCAGCGCCAAGTTGTCGTTGGCAGTTATTGGGTTTTCCCGCTTTTTACGAGGCCAGCGGGTCCTCGGCACGCAACGCTCGCTTCTTCCACCCCCGTCGAAACCGGGACGCCCCCACGGGCACCGGCCAACGTGGCGTTGAACGACCGTTCACTGCATATTGTACCATGTTTCGAACAGACCTGACAACGATTAAAAAGACATTTGCCTCCAGGATGGGTGTGTTAAAATGGCCCCGGGCGGGCTCCGGTCCCCCATTACGGAGAAGCATACGGTATGAATAAGGTGTTGTCCATCCTGCTGGCCGGCGGCGCGGGAGAACGGTTGTATCCGTTGACCAAAAACCGGGCCAAACCCGCCGTACCTTTCGGCGGTATTTATCGTATCGTGGATTTCACCCTGTCCAACTGCCTGAACAGCAACTGTCGCCGGATTCTGGTGCTTACGCAGTACAAATCCAATTCGCTGAACCGTCACATCAACCGCGCATGGGTTCCCGTGATGCACCCCGAACTGGGCGAATTCATTGAAGTTATTCCGCCGCAGATGCGGGTCAACAGCAACTGGTACCTGGGAACAGCCGACGCCATCTATCAGAATCTGTATTCCATCGATCAGGCGTCGCCCAAAGATGTTCTCATTCTTTCCGGAGACCACATCTATAAGATGAACTACCAGAAGATGGTGCAGCAGCACCGGGAATCCGGGGCGGAACTGACCATCGCGGCAATCGATGTTCCCACCCAGGAGGCCAGCCGCTTCGGAGTCTTTGAGGTGGATGAAACGGAGCGGGTGCTGGGCTTTGAAGAAAAACCGCCGCAGCCCAAAGAAATCCCCGGACGGCCGGGGCACTCCCTGGCTTCCATGGGCATTTACGTGTTCAATGCGGAAATTCTTCGGAAAGTACTCATTGAAGACGCCGAGAACGCAAAATCCTCGCACGACTTCGGCAAGGATATCATTCCCCGTATGGTCCGCGAGCAGCGCCGGGTGTTCGCCTACAAATTCGAAGACGAAAACAAAAAAGAGGCGAAATACTGGCGGGACGTTGGAACCCTTGACAGTTACTGGGAAGCCAATATGGACCTGGTTTCCGTGGATCCCCAGTTCAACCTGTACGATCAGGAGTGGCCCCTGCGCACCCACATTCCCATGCTGCCCCCGGCCAAGTTCGTGTTCGCCGAAATCGGTAATCGATACGGCGTGGCGCTGGACTCCATCGTGAGCCCGGGATGCATCATCAGTGGTGGCGTGGTAGACCGTTGCGTGCTTTCGCCCGCGGTTCGGATCAACTCATATGCCCGGGTCGAAGAATCCATCCTGCTGGATGGCGTGAATATCGGGCGTCACTGCCGAATCCGTCGGGCCATCATAGAAAAAAACGTGACGGTCCCGGAGGGCACGGTATTGGGCTATGACGTCGAAGCAGACAGTCGTCGCTTCCGGGTAACAGACATGGGCGTGGTGGTGGTGGAAAGTTCAGAGCGGTTCAGGGAATCCTGAAAAAACTTTACACGGTAACAGTTTGCCTCAGGATTCCCGTTAACAGTGGGGATATAAGGTCCCGCGGGAGGTAAATCATGGCACTCACTTGGATGGATGGTTTGTTGTTTCTGGCGTTCGTGCTCACGGTGCTCGGCGTGTCGCTGTACGCCGGTAAAAAAGGGCAGGGATCCGAGGATTATTTCCTGGCCGGCCGCAAACTGACCTGGCCCCTGATTGGGTTTTCCCTGATCGCCGCCAACATCAGCACCGAGCACTTCGTGGGCATGGCCGGTCAGGCTTTCGGTGAAACGGGATTGGCCATCGCCAGTTACGAATGGATGTCCGCCGTAACCCTGGTGGTCGTGGCCTGGTTTCTGCTTCCCCGATTCCTGAGCGCGGGCATCTACACTATGCCCGAATTCCTGGAATACCGTTACGACACCACTACCCGAAGCATCATGGCATCTTACATGATGGTGGCTTACGTGGTGGTACTGCTGGCAACGGTGGTATACAGCGGTGCGGTTGCCCTGAATGCCGTCTTTGGCATCTCGGGAATGTTTGAGGCACGGTTCGGCATGGAACCGGAACAGGCGCATTTCTGGGCGCTGGTCGCCTCCATCTGGATCATCGGCATCCTCGCGGGGGCATACACCACCTACGGCGGCCTGAGTTCCGTGGTGTGGGCGGACCTGCTTCAGTGTTCAGCACTGCTGCTGGGGGCGGGCATCGTGCTGTACTACGGTCTGCAGACCATGGGAGACGGCAGCATACTGGCCGGCTGGAGAAAATTTACATCGCTTCACACCGAGAAACTGCATGTTGTGCGGCCGTGGAACGACCCTAACATGCCCTGGATCGCGGTATTCGTGGGCGGGCTGTGGATTCCCAACATCTTCTACTGGGGACTGAATCAGTTCATCACGCAGCGAACCCTCGGCGCGAAAAGTCTGGCGGAAGGCCAGAAAGGCGTGCTGTTCGGCGCCACCCTGAAACTGACCATCCCCTTCCTGATCGTGATGCCGGGTATCATCGCTTATGACCTCTATGGAAACGTGATTCAACACGCGGACAGCGCTTATCCCTACATGCTTGGGCAGATTCTGCCGCAGTGGGTCCGGGGCATCATGCTGGCGGCTCTGGCCGGCGCGGTGATCAGCACCTTCAACTCCGGCCTGAATTCTGCCGCCACCATTTTCACCATTGACTTCTACCAAAAACACCTGGTCAAAAATGCCACGCCGAAGCAACTGGTTCGTGTCGGCCGGATCGCCACGGTGACTTTCGTGCTGATTGCCTGTGTCTGGGCGCCGATGATCTACGTGATGGGCGAAGGGGTGTTTAATTACATCCAGGAATTCTGGGGCTTCTTCTCGCCGGGGATTGTGGCTGCTTTCATCGGCGGCCTGATCTGGCGCCGCGCCCCCGCGCTGGCGGCCAAAGTGGCTCTGGTGGTTGGACCGGTCATCTATGCCTGCTGCCGCATGCCCGGGTGGTTTATCAAGCCCATGCTTGCCGTGGAAAACGGCAAACCAGTCCCGCCTGACGGTGTGCTTGGTTTCATCTACCGATTCAGCACCATGACCTTCCTGCACCACATGGCCATCGTCTTTCTGGTAATCATGGGAATTATCTGGATCATCTCGAAAACCAGGCCGCTGGATCGGGATGTGGTCATGCCGCGGTCCCAGATCGATCTTACCCCTGACCCCATGGTCAAGGTGTTCGGCGTTGTGGTCGTGCTGCTGACGGCCACGGTGTATTACTTCTGGTGGTAAAACGGGCGCGCTGCGCGGGAGGGCATGACATGAAAGGACATCTCATGAGCGAAATGGTTCTGATGCTGGCTGTCTGCGGCACAATGGCGGTTCTGGCCATGACCGCGGTCTTTGCCGCTGAAGATACGCCGGACTGGGAAAATCAGCAGATTTTCGGCATCAATAAGGAACCGCCCCGGGCAACGCATATGCCCTTCCCTGACGCCGAAACAGCCCGGGCGAACATTCTGAACTTCACGGCATCACCGTGGGTGCTTTCATTGGACGGTATGTGGAAATTTCACTACGCGCCAAAACCGGCGGATCGTCCCGTAAATTTCTACGAACCCGGGTTCAGCGTGGACGGCTGGGCGGAAATACCCGTCCCCTCCGTGTGGGAACTGAAGGGCTACGGAACGCCGATTTACACCAATATCAAGTACCCCTTCCCGCCGGACCCGCCCCGAATTCCCCACGATAACAATCCGGTCGGCAGTTACCGTCGGACCTTTACCCTGCCGGCGGATTGGGCCGGACGCCGGGTTTATATCCAGTTCGGCGGGGTATACAGTGCTTTCTACCTGTGGGTAAACGGGCAGAAAATAGGATACAGCCAGGAAAGCAAAACTCCAGCGGAGTTCGATATCACGGAGGCCGTCCGTTTCGATGGGGAAAACGTACTGGCCGTGGAAGTCTACCGCTGGTGCGACGGCAGTTACCTGGAAGACCAGGATTTCTGGCGATTCAGCGGTATCTTCCGGCCGGTGCTGGTCTACAGTACCGCCGGCGTACGCCTGCGGGATTTCCATGTCCACAGTGATCTGTCGGAGGACCTGAGTCAGGCGGTCCTGCGGCTGAAAGCACGGATCCGGCGGGTAGATGCCGCCGCACCGAAAGGTTCTTACACCGCGTCTCTGACCCTGCTGGGGCCCGACGGCAGTCCGGTCGTCCGTTCATCCCAGTGCCGTGTAACCGTTTCACCGGACACACCGGGACAGGACGCCGAGGGCACAGCCGAAGTGGTCGTCGACCATCCACAACTCTGGTCTGCCGAGATACCGACCCTGTACACCGCCGCCATTGAACTCGCGGATCCCTCCGGAAAAATCATCGAAGCGGCCGCCCTGAGACACGGATTCCGACGGGTGGAAGTACGGGATGGGGTGTTTTACATCAACAACCGGCCGGTGAAACTCAAGGGGGTCAACCGTCATGAACACGATCCCGAAACCGGGCGATTCGTCACCGTTGACTCGATGAAGCGGGATATCCTGCTCATGAAACAATTGAACATGAACACGGTTCGGACCTCGCACTATCCGAACCGGCCCGAATGGTACGACCTGTGTGATCAGTTGGGACTGTATGTCATTGACGAGGCGAACATCGAATCCCACGGCATGGGTTACGACCCCGCCACATCCCTCGGCAACAATCCCGAATGGGAAGCGGCCCACCTCGACCGGCTCCGCCGCATGGTGGAACGGGATAAAAATCACCCTTCCATTGTCATCTGGTCGATGGGCAACGAAGCAGGGCCCGGGCATAACTTCGCCGCCGGTTCCCGCCTGATCAAAACCCTCGATCCAAGCCGCCCCATCCACTACGAACGGGACAACGCTGTAACCGATATCCACAGTGAAATGTATTTCACCCCCCAGGAGATGAAGCATTTCGTCGAAAAAACATGGGACGGCAAGCCTTTCTTCCAGTGTGAATACGCCCACGCCATGGGAAACAGCGTCGGAAACCTGGACGAATACTGGCAGGTCATCGAATCGGATCCCCGGTTTATGGGCGGATGTATCTGGGACTTCGTGGACCAGGGCATACGGAAGCCTTTCAGCGACCCCCGCGGCCCCCGGCGTAACCCTGCCCCGAACTATCCCCACGACTGGTTTTTCGCCTACGGCGGTGATTACGGTGACCGGCCCACGGACTGGAACTTCTGCTGTAACGGCCTGTTTCTGCCGGACCGCCGTCCTGCTCCCGCCACCCGGCAGGTGAAAAAAACGTACCAGAACATCCGGGTCCGGGCCACAGATCCTGCGGCCGGTAAAATTGAAGTCCGCAGCGTTTATAACTTTCTCACCACCGATTTCGTCCGGGCGCTGTGGAAACTCGAGGAAAACGGGGTGAAAATCCAGGAAGGCGACTTGGGGGTGATCGCTCTCGCGCCCGGAGAATCCAAAGAAATGACGGTACCATTCACGCTGCCTGAACAACCCCGACCCTGGAGTGAATACTGGGTTACCTTGTCTTTCGTACTGGACCGTGACCTGCCCTGGGCGGACCGCGGATTTGAAATCGCGTGGGATCAGTTCCGGGTCCCCGTGAATACCGCCGCAGCCGCGCCGAACGAAACAGGCCCCGCTCCGAAAATTCGCCGAGGCCGAAAGGAAACCGTGGTATCCGGTCCGGACTTCGAACTGAAGTTTGACGGGAAGACCGGGTTCATTACTTCCTGGAAGGCCGCGGACCGTGAACTTCTCAGCGGCGCGATCAAACCGAACTTCTGGCGCGCGCCCACCGACAACGACCGCGGCAATAATATGCCCAATAGACTGGCCCGGTGGCGCGACGCGGCGGATACCCTGAAACTGGTGGAACTGAAAACCGAATCCAGGAATTCCGCGGCGGTGGTCCGGGCCGCCTACACCATGAAACCCGCGGACGCGGACCTGACCCTGGAATACCAGGTTTATGGATACGGCGCCGTCGTGGTCACCATGGATTTCGTGCCGAAATCCGGCGCCCCGGAACTGCCCCGTTTCGGGATGCAGGCCCTGGTGGTCCGGGATCTCGACCGGCTGACCTGGCTGGGCCGGGGACCATGGGAAAACTACTGGGACCGCCAGACCGGTTATCCCGTAGGCCGCTGGAGCGGTACCGTGGAGGAACTGATCCATCCTTACCTCCGGCCTCAGGAAAACGGCAATCGTGTGGGAATTCGTTGGGCCGCCCTGACCGATCCAGCCGGCACGGGGCTCGTGATCGCCGGACTGGCCCCGGATGGGGTGTCCTCGTGGCCCTCTGACACCTGTCCGGGCGCGTTGCCCGCGGAATGGCCGCCTTACCTCTGTGTCAGCCTGTGGCCATACACCATGGATGATCTGGACCAATGTACCCATGACTGCATGCTGCCCCGGCGGGAATTCCATGTCTTCAACATGGACTGGAATCAGACCGGCGTGGGCGGTGACAACAGTTGGGGTGCGCGTCCGCATGATGAATATACCCTGCAGTGTAAGCCTTACCGGTACTGTTTCGCGATACAGCCGCTGACTGCGGGCACAGACCCGGATGAAGCGGCACGGACCTTACGTTCCCGACTGCAACCGATCCGATAAGCCGCGGTCCGGAAATTCCGGACACTACATAAGGAGACGATCGATGAAACGAACGATGTGGTGGATGCCCCTGGGGGCGATCTGTCTGGCGATCACCATGGCGGCCATTGCCGAGGATCCGACACCCCCGCCTGATGACGTGCTGAAGTGGGCCAGGGCCGAAACCGGCTGGCAGGATCTGTTCACCCCGGATCTGTCCAACGCCATGATGCGCAAGGACGGCTGGGCCTGGGAGAATGGCGTGCTGGTTTCCAAGGGCCGGGGCGATATCTGGACCAGGGAACGTTATGGGGATTTCGCCCTTTCCCTGGAATTCAAGACCCAGCCCAAGTGCAACAGTGGGGTGTTCATCCGGTGCGACTCGATCCGCGACTGGCTGAATACAGCCATCGAAGTGCAGGTGCTGCAGGACAACGAGAATTACGAGAATCCCAAATGGCACTGCGGCGGCATTTTCGATTGTCTCGCGCCGGCTTCCCTGCCCCTGAAACCAGTCGGGGAATGGAACCATTACCTGATCATCGCGAAAGGTCCGGACATTTGGGTATACCTCAACGACACCCTGGTCACCCACATGAATCTGGATCTGTGGACCGAAGCAGGAAAGAATCCCGACGGAACTCCCAACAAATTCAAATACGCCTACAAAGACCTCAAGCGGGAAGGTCATATCGGACTTCAGTTCCACGGTGACCCCATCGCCTACCGAAACCTGAAGATCAAGCCGGTGAAACTGTAATCTGCCTCTGATGTCCTCTGAAATGTATCCCCCCGGACAATATGCCCGGGGGAATACACTTTCCCGGGAACCTGCAAAAGTCCGCCGATTTATTCATCCGTTTCCCCGCAAACGGCATCACACACTTCCTGAAGCGGCCTCCCCGCGCAGGCAGGCGGCGGGGTCATCCGAAGACAGGAAGCCAACGTCGCCGGGATATCCAGCGGCGAAACCGGGTGCGAGATCCAGGCCGACGGCACATCGCCCCCAAAAAACACCACGGGTACCCGGGTATCATATGCGTAGGGACTGCCATGGGTGGCAGACCACGCCGTCTCAGCCGTTTCCACAATGTACCAGGGCCTGGCAATCACCAGCACGTCCCCGCCTCTTCCCATAGCAAAGGCTGTGAGAGCGCGCTCGTGAAATGGGGTCCGAGGAATATTCCCGGAACGAAGGTCATCCACGGATACGGCCCACTGGCTCCACGACCATGTTTCCGCGATCCTTGCGGCCTGTTCACGCATCGAAGGGTCTACGGGAAGACCGTCATCGCGGCGCAGGTAGATAAAGGGACTCAGAAACCGGGCGGTGACCTTGGCCCCGCTGGCCGTGGAAAGCCGCCCCGCAAGATCCTCCAAGTCCTTTTCCAGTTGCGCTTTGGTGATCCGTTCGGCTGGCAGCCCTTCTGTTTTAACCTGTTCCGGCGCGCGGCCAAACCCATGATCAGCCGTCAGAGCCATCAGCACATGTTCCAGACCAACCTGCTCATCAAGGACCTTCAGCAATCGTGCCACCAGCCCGTCCACCCGATACAGGGTATCTTCCGATTCCAGACTGTCCGGCCCATACCGATGATGGATGTAATCCATGGCGGAAAAACTGATGCAGAGCATGTCCGGGACATCGTCTTTGCCCAGTCCCTCCGCATCCAGAATGGTCAACGCGAGATCCAGCGTCATTTCATCAATAAACGGCGTCCAGGGAAGTTCCGCGTTGAATTGGGTATCTTCCAGTTGACTGAGATCATGGGGAAACGTCGAGCCGAGCGGGCTGATTTCTACAGGCCGATCATCCGACGCCATACGGTCATAAGCCTCAGGCTTCCGGCATAACTGCCACACAGTCTGCCGATAACGGCTGACGGAAAAACGCTCCCTCCACCCCGTGAGCCAGGCTGGACTCTGATCGTAGTAATACGTGCTGGTTACCATGGTCCCAGCGTTTTTCTGATACCAGAAGGCTTTTCCCCGTTTCCCCGCCGGCAGGATAGCCCCCCGGTCCTTGGTGGAAACACCGAACACTTTGGCCTGACCGCCCGTGGCTCGAATCAATTCATCGCCGACGGTGGTGGACCACAGGTTGGCCGGAGAGATGCCTTCATGCGCTTTACCCGGAAAATCCAAGACCTTGTGGGCTGGATCTTCCACACAATAAACCTCTTCACCCGTCGTGCCATTTAACCATTCGTTTCCAATGATGCCGTGCTGATCCGGCAATGCGCCGGTAAACAGCCCTGCGTGCCCAACCGCCGTAAAGGTGGTTAACCAGGGAATTTCTGCACCCGTGTAGACGGTCCCCTTCCGGAGCAGGCGCCCTAAACCGTCAGGACTTAGCCGGTCCGCGTGTTGAAACAGCAGTTCCGTGGGCAATCCATCCACCACGATCACGGTAATCAGCCGAACCGGGGCCGCCCCTGCGGAAAAACACAGCAACATCCACGCACTTGCGCAGAACAGGGTTTTAAGGGAACGAGACATCTTCTTTTCTCCGAAAAAGGTTTGGTTTTCAGTTTGTGTCTCAGTGTCTCGTTCCCGTGTCAGGTCCGGTTGAGAAATCCGTTAAGATTGTGTAACTTCATAAAAATGGCGTGCCTGCCGTCAGACAGGCACGCCATATGACGTGCGTGAATACGCGATCAGTTCGGATACTGCTGGATATTGATATTTTTGAAGGATAAATCCGTCGTGGGATCGTGGCCCTGAAGGTTGATGGTTCCCGCGGCATCCACGTATCCGTTTTTGCCGTCGCTGTTTTCCGCCGGCGGCCGGGTGTCAAAGAAGTCGCTGACCAGGTAGCCGTTGACCCAAACCGCCATGTGGTTCCCGTTGCACACGATGGTCTTGGTGAACCATTCACGGTCGCTGGACACCACTTTCCGCGCCGGGACCAGCCCGTACAGACCTCCCGTACCGTAATCCACCGGCTTGGTCCGATCCTCTTTCAGCCATTCATTCCGCACCTGGGATTCATACCCCAGCCAGAACTGTTTGGGCGGAGTGCGGAAAAACACGCCACTGTTCAGGTGGTCACCATTTGAGAACACATCGATCTGCAGCAGGAAGTTCCGGAAGGTGGCTTCCGTCTCAATCTGGCCGTTACCATTTTTAATATTGATCGCGCCATTCACCACAGAAAATTCGGACTTGTGATCCGGAATGATGTACCAGCCGGTCAGGTCCTTGCCGTTAAACAGAGGAGACAGTCCCAGCGGCCGCAATTTCAGTTCCTTCAGTTCCACCACCGGCGCTCTCTTATCCCGGTGATACCGCTGATAGTACAGCGCGATGTGACCCACCGGTGCGGACGTGGCAACGTCTACCGGTTGACCGTTCAGCGTGGCGGTAATGGCATTCCCCACCGCTTTCACCGTGATCGTGGAAAATTCGTCTCCCTTCCCCGGAGGAAGCACGATCATGCCACCGCCCGGATGCCCTTCGAAGGGCGCGCGCAGCGCCAGGGCTCCGGTACCGCCTCTGGTCACCCGAATCTGGGCGGTCAACTCGAAGTTCATAAATGACGCATTGGTTATCAGCGCGCCGCCTGTTCCCGTGTCACATACCAGCACGCCATCCCGAACCGTCCAGGCCGCATCCCCAAACGCCGTCCACCCATAGGTGGATTCGCCATCAAACAGGTTGATCCATGAACCTTCCGCCACTTCCTGCGCGTAGGCCGCCGACAGGGCCGCCAGCAGTGCAATGGCGCCCGCGCAAAGCGCCCGCTGCATCATCCGAATCTCTCGCATAAAACGTGCTCCTTTCCTTGATCGGGAAACCCATCCAACTCACCGCTTCAGTCCGTCGCAGGGATACGGATGGACTGAGATACTTTACTCCATCCTCCGGCCCGGCGCAAATTTTCCGATCGCTCCGGTATAATTCGGTCCTATGGAACCATCTTGGGTCACACTGAAAACCCTCCAGCCTTCGGACATGACGCCTATGGTGCGTCAGTTTCTGCAGGCCAAGGCGGAAGCAGGCGATTCCCTGCTGTTCTTCCGGATGGGCGATTTTTATGAACTCTTTTTTGAAGATGCTCTGGAAGCCGCCGAACTGCTCGGCCTGACCCTGACCTCTCGGGACGGCTCCGACAAGGATCGGCGCGTGCCGATGTGCGGCGTCCCTGTCCGCGCGGTAGACACCTACATCGCCCGGCTCATCCGCGCAGGACGCACAGTCACCATCTGCGAGCAGATGGAAGATCCGCGTTATGCCAAGGGGATCGTCAAGCGTGCCGTGATCCGTACGGTTACCCCTGGCACGGTTCTGGAGCCGGACCTCCTCGATGAGCGCAGTAATAATTTCCTTGCGGCGCTGTTTCCCATGACGCAAGATCGGGCTGGACTGGCCTGTACCGATGTCACCACAGGCGAGGTTAGTTTCACGGAACTGACCACCCCGCTGGAAACGACAGCCGCGGATGAACTGGCCCGGCTGCGGCCGGCTGAACTGCTGGTTCCCGACGAATACGCCGCCTCGTGGCTCGACGCCATGCGTCGGCGGTTTCCTGACATGACCTTTACCGCCCGACCGGCGGATCATTTCGAGCCTCACCCCGCCCGGGAGGAAATCGCTCGGTTCTACGGACTGGGCACCCTGAAAGGCATAGGACTCGAGGATATGCCTGCCGCCCAGGGCGCCCTGGGGGCCCTGATTCGTTACGTGATCCAGACCCAGCGCGACAGTGTGCCCACCCTGCGTTTGCCGCGACGGTATGACCAGGCCGGCTGGATGGTGCTGGACGCCAGTTCCCAGCGTAACCTGGAACTGACCGCCAACCTGGTTGACGACGGGCGCCGTGGAACCCTGCTGAGCGTGCTGGATCGTACCTTGACGCCAATGGGCGGTCGCCTCATGCGCCAGTGGATCGTCCGTCCCCTGTCTGACCCCGATATCATCCGGCAGCGACTCGACGCCGTGGAAACCCTGGTTGAAAACCACAGCGTCCGAGCCAGTTTGCGGGATACCCTGCGGGGATGCCCGGACCTGGAACGGCTTCTGGCCCGAATTTCCGCCCGGTCCGGAAACGCGCGGGATGTGGCAGCGCTGGGCGCGGCACTGGAACGCCTGCCCCGTGTCCGCGAACTGCTATCCGGCCTGCCCGCCCAACTGATCCGGGATCTCCTGACCACCCTGGATCCGCTGGAGGACCTCCAGGGAGAAATTCGTGCCACCCTGATCGACGATCCCCCGGTTACCCTCAATGAAGGCGGGCTCATCCGTGACGGACGGGACGCCGAACTGGATCACCTGCGGGAACTCGTGCGGGGCGGACGAGACTGGATCGCGCGACTCCAGGCGGAAGAGCGTGAACGCACCGGCATTCAAAAACTCAAGATCGGGTACAACCGCGTCTTCGGCTATTACATCGAGGTCAGCGCCTCCTACACCGATCAGGTGCCGCCGGACTATCAGCGCAAACAGACCCTGGCGGGCGCCGAGCGGTATGTCACCCCCGCCCTGAAACAGCGCGAAGAGGAACTGCTGACCGCTCAGGAACGAATCAACGCCCGGGAATACGACCTGTTCTGCGCGCTGCGGGACTCCGTCAGCGCGCAGGCAGCCCGAATCCAGACCGCCGCTTCCTTGCTGGCCATCATCGACGTGCTGACCGCCCTGGCGGAAACGGCGGTACTCAAGGATTACAGAAAGCCGGAAATCGATGATAGCGGTATTATCGACATCCGGGATGGCAGGCATCCGGTGGTGGAAGACCTCGCGCCGCCTGGCACGTTCGTGCCCAATGACCTTCATCTGGATGTCGACGGCAAAAGGATGCTCATCATAACGGGCCCCAATATGGCCGGTAAATCCACCTACCTGCGTCAGGCCGCTCTGATCACCATCATGGCACAGATGGGCAGTTTCGTGCCGGCCGCTACCGCCCGAATCGGCGTTGTTGACCGCGTGTTCACCCGCGTTGGCGCCTCCGACAACCTGGCCCGCGGCGAATCAACCTTCATGGTCGAAATGATTGAAACCGCTGCCATTCTCAACGCCGCCACGCCGCGCAGCCTGATCGTCCTCGACGAGATCGGCCGGGGCACCAGCACCTTCGACGGAATCAGTATCGCCTGGGCTGTCGCCGAATACCTGCATGACCGGGTCGGAGCCCGCACCCTGTTCGCCACCCATTACCACGAACTCACTGAACTGGGTAATCGCCTTCATCATGCGAAAAACGTCAATGTCGAGGTCCGCGAATACAACGGCATGGTGGTGTTTCTGTACCGGATCGCGGAAGGCGGCGCGGACCACAGTTACGGCATCCATGTGGCGCAGTTGGCCGGTCTTCCCCGGCAAGTCATCAACCGGGCCCGGGTCATTCTGGAATCCTTGAAATCCGGCAACCCCGCCCCCGCCGGGATGCCTGAACAACTCTGGTTGTTTCCGCCCGCGGCCGTAACCTCCGCGCCCTCCGTGGTGGAGCGGGAACTTGAACGTGTCAATCCCGACAGCCTGTCTCCCCGCGAGGCGCATGAACTCCTCTACCGTCTCAAGGAACTCATGGCCAGGCCCCGACGGAAATAACCCGCGTCACATGGCCATCGGCGCCAATCGGGCTACCAGTTGCGCGAATAAGGTCACAAACACCAGCCCCAGCGGATATACAGCGGCATAGGCCACCGCCGGAATATCCGAATCGGTCTGGGCGCTCAGTGCCCCCAAAGCGGGCGTACAGGTCATGCCCCCGCAGCACGCGCCCAGCACCTCGGGCAGCGGAATCCGAAGTACCCGCGTGCCGTACAGCCAGCCCGCCAGCAGGGGCAGTGTCGTCACCACAAAGCCCAGCAGCAGCAGGCCGGGACCCTGTTTACCCAGGGCCTGGAAAAATTGCGCGCCGGCCGACACGCCCGCGCCAGCCAGAAAAAAAACCAACCCCATCTCCGTCAGCAGCATCCGCGATGCCCTCGGCATGCTTCCCCGCAAAAAGCCGATCCGGCCGAAATGAGCCAGTACAAGCGCGACCAGCAGCGGTCCGCCTGCCGATCCCAGACTGATCGTTCCACCGCCGGGCAGTCCCACCGGTACCATTCCCAGAAAAAGACCCAGGGCAATCCCGATCGCCAGAGAAATAATGTCGGTCTCATCCAGCGCGCGGGTCCGGTGTCCGGCAAATCGCGCGAATTCCTTGAGTTTTTCGGGCTCCCCTACCGTGTGCAGCACATCCGCGTACTGAACTACGGTATCCGCGTTGGGCACGATGGCCACCAGATTCCGCTCCAGCCGGGTAATGGTCACCCCGAACCGGTGCCGCAGATTGAGTTCGCGCAGGGTCTTCCCCGTCATCTCGGGCGAGGTCACCACCACCTTCATACGTTCGTTCTCCACATCCAGCAGAAACGTGCGATCACTGACACGTCCCAGAAATTCCACCACTGCCGGCATCCGGTCGCTTTCCACGACCACCAGTACATGCATCCCCGGTTCAAACACCGTATCCGGTCCGGCCGGCACCATACGTTCCCCCCGGGCCACCCGGGAGATCTGGGCCCGCTGTCCGGCCAGAAAGGCGTTATCACTGATCCGCCTGCCGAACAGGTTGGGATTTGTGACTTCCACCACAACCCGTTCGATACCGCTGCCCTTGCCCCGTCCGGCGGCCAGTTCCCGACAGGCGGCATCGAGGTTCACCCCGAGCAGCCGCGGCAATACCTGCACGAACAGGACCACTCCAGCCACGCCATAAACATAGGCCACACCGTAGCCGATGGACACGTTCCCGGAATGACCTGTCGCGTCCAGCGCGGCCGCCAGCGCGGGCGTGCTGGTCATGGCTCCGGCATACACGCCCGCCGCGAAATCCGTGGGAATCCCCAGCAGCCACGCCCCGGCGATACCCGCCATGGTCGCGGTCACCACAATGACCATGGCGACCTGGGTCAGCCGCGATCCCTGCTGGGCCAGATTCCGGAAAAACGTGGGGCCGGCCGTCAGACCTACACAGTAGACAAACAGAGCAAGGCCCAGACTCCCCACGCCCTCCGGAACGCTGTACCCTAAGGCCCCCGCCATCAAGGCCGTAAAAATCACGCCGCTGTTGCCGAAAGAGATGCCGAAAAAGTTGATCCTTCCGAAGAGCATACCGCCGCCGATGACCAGAAACAGACAGATCAGCGGGTTGCCTAGGGTGGTTGACAGTACCCCCCGGGACGCGGGATCCACCCGGAACCATGCGGGATACGCGTAGACGACCACACCGCCCAGCACCACAGCGGCCAGCGTCATTGCCGGCACCATATAGTCTCTCCATCGGATACCCATAGTGTTGATTCCTTCTTTTTCCCGGATATCCCCCCCCAGCCGGCTTGATCGACAGTCAAGGATACGGAAAGTTCTCCGAGCCGTTTTCCGAATGGCCGGGATCTCAGAGATGGGGTTCTGCCTGCAGACAGTATAGCATATCGAGAAAAAATTCTTCAATTCTGTACCCTGAAGCACCTCGTCCTCCTACCGCCACCTACACCCACACCGACACGCCACACGTCCTACACCCCCGGTCCCGCACATGAATCCCCCGAATATTAGCATAATCTGTGCACCGACCGGCCATGGACAGTTGCATCCAGCAGGTCATTTAAGGTAATATTAGGCACGGCCTTGACGGTGTTCCTGTAGCTCAATTGGATAGAGCACTTGGCTACGGACCAAGGGGTTGGGGGTTCGAGTCCCTCCAGGAACGCCATTGATTTTGTTATTAGTCAGGCCGAGGGATTGACCGTCGGCCCGGTTCTCTGATATAGTGTTTACCGTCGTCAAACGGTATGCGGAGACGTAGTTCAGTTGGTTAGAACGCCGGCCTGTCACGCCGGAGGTCGCGAGTTCGAGTCTCGTCGTCTCCGCCATTTCTTTTTTACAGGCCTCAATCCAGTTCTCCCGTCTTATGAATAGTTTCTAAAATCGAAATATAGCCTATATTTTGTGGTACAATAAGATAACTTTTACCGACACCCTGGTTTCAGGGCACGACCTGCCGCCGTATCAATGCGGCGTGACGGTGAATAACCCTTCGCCGGCTAAAACGGCCGAAAAAGCAGGATGATCCAATCATGTCTCTTAATCTGGTGGAATTTCTTGCGCGGTCCGCAGGAACCTGGCCGGACAAACCGGCTATCGTCTTTCAGAACTTTCGCCTCTCTTACCGCGAACTGACCGGAATGGTCCGACGATTCGCAGGGGTGCTGGAACAACAGGGCATTGAACCGGGCGACCGGGTGGCCCTGCTGCTGCCTAATACGCCGCACTTCCCGATCATCTTCTACGGCATCCTGTGGCATGGCGCCATAGCAGTTCCCATGAACGTGCTGATGCACGCCCGGGAAGTAGCCTACCAGTTGACTGACTCCGGCGCAGTGACCCTAATTGCCCATGAGGTAATGCTCAACACCGCCCGAGAAGCTCTGCGTATCGCGGACCGTCCTATCCGCCTGATTGTCGTGGAAAAGGATCCGCTGTCGAGCCTTTCTCTGGCAGACGGGGATTCCTTCAACGCCCTGATGGCCTCAGCCCGGCCGGCTGCCCGGATACCCCGGGCCACCCGTCCCGAAGATATCGCGGAGATCGTGTACACGGCAGCCATGTCCGGCTGGCCCATGGGCGCCGAACTCACCCATTCAAACCTGTTTCTGAACACCTCGATCTGCAGCCGCCTCCAGGAGTATCGTCCGGAAGACCAGTGTTTTTCGGCCCTGCCCTTCTTTCACACTTTCGGACAGACCGGGATGATGCACGCGCCCCTGATGTCCGGCAGCACCATTCATTTGTTTTACAAGTTTGAACCCATCGTGGCGCTGGATTGTTTCTCGCGGGAAGGGATAACCATTGCGGGCTTCGTGCCAACCATGTGTCATTACCTGGTTCAGACCCGACCACACGAAACCTACGATCTGTCAACTCTCCGCGCTCCGGTCGTGGGCGGCGCCAAACTGCCGCTGGAACTGGCAGAGCAGTTTCGCAAACGGTTCAAGTGTCCCCTTATGGAAGGCTACGGCCTGACAGAGACCAGCCCGGTGGTAAGTTACAACATCGACGAACCGGTGGAACGGCTGGGGTCGGTCGGCCGGGCCATTCCATACTGTTATGTGCGGATCACTGATGACGCGGGCAATTCCCTCAAGCCCGGAGAAACCGGCGAAGTGCAGGTCCGCGGTCACAATGTGATGAAAGGGTACTGGAACCGACCGCGGGAAACCGCCGAGACCATTCGGGACGGCTGGCTGGCAACCGGCGATCTGGGCTACCTGGATGAAGATGGATATCTCTGGCTAACGGGGGTGAAAAAACCGCTGATCATCCGCGCCGGTCTGAATATCTACCCGCCCGAAATTGAACGGGTTTTGCTGGAACATCCCCAGGTCCAGGAAGCAGGGGTGACTGGCATGGCCGATCCTTCCCGGGGAGAAGAACCGGTTGCTTTCATTGTAGGAGAAAACCTGAACGAAAAAACCTTGCGAACCCACTGCTCGGAGCGTCTGGGCGCATACAAAATCCCCAGGCGGTTCTTCTTTGTGGATCGTCTGCCTCGGGACGAGCAGGGTCAGTTGGACCGCCCCAAACTGGCAGCCCTGTTGCAGGAACATCTCCACTCCTGAACCTTACGCTTCCCCGGATTCAAATTCCAAGTGCAACATTTTGCGGGAAGACCTCGAGGGGCGTGCGGAGCCGAGTATTTTCCTGGGTCGGTGGTTCAGTTCATGGATGATCTCCTGGAGTTTTTGGGGTGATAAATACCGGAAGTCGGTGGATTTGGGTAGGTACTGTCGGATCAGGCCGTTGATGTGTTCATTTCGGCCGCGTTCACAGGCGGCGTAGGGATGGGCGAAATAGATCGGTATACCGGTAGCCTGACTGACCTGCTCATACTGGCGAAATTTGACGCCGCTATCCGGGGTCAGGGTCTGCCGTCAAGGTGGCGACAGAACTCCGCCTGCCATGCGGCAGGGAGCCAGATATCTGGGGCATATCAGCGCCTTATCCTAATGCCCAAGGCGCAGATGGACCTGCCGCCAGGATTGAGGGATGGATTGCGTTTCCCGGATTTAAGGGCCATGGCCATGGGCGCGGCCTGCCTGCTTTGCAGGGGCGCGGCGAAGATGAATCAGGATTTTCGTTCCACCCGGGTCAGGACAGCGCCTTTGCGGTGGCGTCCGATGCGGGTATCCCCCTCCCAGCCTCCGTAGCGGGCCCGTTCATTCACGCAGGCTGGCCGCTGTTTCGATGCTGACGCGGTTGGGGATCAGGGAGCGTACGGCCCTTTTGGTGCCCCGGCGCCGTCTTCGCCTGGCCTGACGCAGATGGGGGCGCAGGATGGGTCCCCATTCAGGATCCTGGTCGATGAATCGATAAATGGTTTCCGTGCTTACCCGCATGCGGGGATGACCGGGATAATCGATCCACAACCTGTCGGCAATCTGCTCTGGAAACCAGCCGATCATGAGTTTGTCTCTCACGTACTGTCGCAGGGGCTCATCATCCAGGCGTCGGGTACGCCGGCAGGCCTGACGCCGTTCTTTGTGCATGCCTGAGCCCTTTGGCCGTCACAGTCGCCGCGCGGAGGGGCGGTGGATTTCCCGGCTGATGGTGCTGGGACTTCGCCCCAGGGCCCGGGCGATTGGTCTGACTGAACATCCCGCGCGGATCATGGCCTGGATCTGACCCCGTTCGATGGCGTTAAGATGCTGGCAAGACATGGGGATATCCTCCTGCGGTGGCGGATATACCAACCCACGAAATGGCTCCGACTGCCGCAGGGCATCCCAATGTCTTCTTTGTCTTCTTTCATTTACAGCCGGCCGAGGCATCCTGGGAGCCAGCGCGCTGGCTCCCAGGATGGATGCACCCCATGGCGCGCATCCGGAAATCCCGCGCATTGACCGCCCACCTCATTCACGCCAAAACTGAGCAGATGTTGCACTTATTGTTAGAATCCGGGACACATTCAATCCGGGAAATGCAATGGGAAAACGGTCCGGTTTTCTGGTATACTTAACTCCCAACACGGGGTCGGTGTGAAATGCATCAACGGAGGCCGCTTCCCTCAGGTGTATCCGTGTGGAAAAGTGGCACCGTACATCACGGAGTACCGGTGAATGAAAACCTATAAAATTGCGTTGTTGCCAGGGGATGGCACAGGACCGGAAGTCCTGACAGAAGGCGTGAAAGTTATCTCAGCCGCCGCCGAGAAATGCGGGTTCAAACTCGAAACCCAATTGTATGACTTCGGTGGCGAACGTTACATGCGCACCGGGGAAGTGTTGCCAGACAGCGCTCCAGATGAACTGCGCCAGTATGATGCCATTTACCTCGGGGCCATCGGCCATCCTGACGTCAAGCCGGGCATCCTGGAGAAAGGCATTCTTCTGCGCTTGCGCTTCGAGTTGGACCAGTACATCAACCTCAGACCGGTCAAACTTTACCCGGGTGTCTGGACTCCCATCAAAGATAAAGGCCCGGAAGACATTGACTTCGTAGTGGTTCGGGAAAATACCCAGGACCTGTACTGCGGCATGGGTGGACTGATGCATGAGGGCACCCCCAACGAGGTGGCCACTCAAATTGCCATTTATTCCCGTTTCGGGGTGGACCGCTGCCTGCGGTACGCCTTCGAATACACCCGAAAGCGTAACAGGCGCAAAACCCTGACGCTCGTTGGAAAAACCAACGTACTCACCTATGTTTATGAGCTGTGGGAACGGGCTTTCCACGAAATGGGCGAGCGCGATTATCCCGACATCAAACGGGAATACGCTCATGTCGACGCCACTACTATGTGGTTCGTGAAAAATCCTGAATGGTTTGACGTGATCGTCACGGGGAATATGTTCGGTGACATCATTACCGACCTGGGCGCGATGATCCAGGGCGGTATGGGCGTGGCAGCCGGCGGCAACATCAACCCTGAGGGCGTCTCCATGTTCGAGCCCATCGGTGGCAGCGCCCCGAAATACACCGGTCAGAATGTGATCAATCCGTTGGCCTGCATCTTCGCGGGGCAGATGATGCTGGATCACCTCGGAGAAACCCGGGCCGCCCAGGTGGTCGAAGACGCCTGTGTCAAGTTCCTGCAGTCCGGCGTCCTTCCCGGTCTCTCGGTCGCGGACATCCGCAAAGCGGGGCTCTCCACCACGAAGATCGGGGATATGATCGCCGATTATGTCGCCACGTTCTAATTTATTCTGAGATGCAACTCCGTCCGGCCGGTATACCTCGGGCGGATTGCTTGCGCTAACAATATTTTTTTCAAATTCACTTGACTTTTACGCCGGAATCAGGCATAATAAAGTTGTGAGCGGTAAAAACTGTGGCAGTATAGGCACAACAAGGACTCAAACAAAGGAGATGGACGCCGTGAAAAAGACTGTATTCATGCTGGTGATAGCGCTCGTGATGGCGGTGGCGGCAGGCGTCGCGATGGCCGCAGATTCGCCGGCTTCCACGCATACCACGACGATCCGTGTCGCGGGCAGCACGATCGCCGGCGGTGCGGGTGGTCTTGGCGGTGTGGCCGGTGGTCTGGCTGGCGGCGCTACGGGCGGCGGTGGCGCGGATCTGAAGGTCGCCCAGTACTGATTTCGTCCCCCTCGCTGTGGTCAGAAAAACCGGAAAGTAACCCCCACTTCCGAAGGAGGTGAGGGTTTTTTATTTTTAGCGAAATTTGCCGATAAAGCTTTTTAGATCTGTTAAATCTGAAGACCGCGACCGCAGCAATCACCTGCCGAATACCGATTGGCGGATCCGAAAGGTTGTTCCACTGAAGTCCGTGAACAATCCGTCCACCCCGTACACCCGGAAAAATTTTTCCAGTTCCGCGGTGATATCCGAATACCCTTCGCCCACATCATCATCCCGGAAGGTATACGGGTGTACTTTCAGACCGAGGGCATGGGCCCGGCTGACCAGTTCCGGATCTTTTTCAATCAGTTTTTTGTCCGGCCCGATCGCCTGTGCCGCTTCTGCCACGGTTTTCAGCCCCTCCGGAGTGAGCAGCCCTCTCATCAGCGGGTGATCCGCGATCAATTGAACCAGCGGATACCGGCATTGCAGTTCGCCATGGAGCCGACGGACCGTATCCGGATCAAAACATTGAACGTACATGGGACAATCCGGTTCCCCTGCCCCCAGTTTTGCCGCCAGGGCCAGAAAATCGGCCTCCATAGGTTGTCCTTCAGTCCGATGAAAAGCCGGTTCTTTGAGTTCGGGATATACCCCTACCCGGCGGCCCGTCGACCGGTTCAACCCCCGAACCAACTGCACCACTTCCTCAAAGGTGGGCACGGTAAAGATGGCCGTCTCCCTGGGAAAACGGTTTGGCAGACGTTCCACGGCCCGCAACTGGCGGATTTCCTCCAAGGTGAAGTCGATGGCATACCACCGCCCGTCGGGACGTTTTCGATCCGGAAACCGGACAGCCACGTCGGTGGTATCGTCCAGATGGATATCATGGCGGCAGATGAACGCGCCATCCCGCGTGCGCACCAGATCCGGCTCAATGTAATCCGCCCCTTGACCATAGGCCATGGCATAGGCCGCCAAGGTATGCTCGGGCAGGAATCCGCTTGCGCCGCGATGGGCGATGATGATCGGCGTCTGCTCCAGCGGCTGTTCCGCTACAGTTGTTCTCATAAGTGTCGCGACCCCCAGTAACCCCACCAGCAAACCCAAGATGATCCCGGAATGTCTGAGACGCCTTCTCCTGTTCATGCCTTATCTTTCTTTTTTGGTCCTGCCGCGGGACAGGCGTTCCTTCATGGCTTCGAGCCGAACCCTAGTGGCTTCATCCAGGGCGTCTTCCATTCTCCCCCGGTTGCGGACGGATTCCAGTTGTACTGCGGCCAGCCGCTCCCGGGCCCGTTCAGCCTGTTCCTTGAGGGTTTTGAGAAAATATACCGAGTCAACCGTCAGACTGCCCATTCCGCGGCAGAGATCCCGAATACCCCGGTCATTACTGACCACTACCAGTTCGGATCGGACCGGACACTGTTGCACGTATCGCTCGATGTAGGCGTCCGCGGACTGCCGTTCGGGGGTATACGTGATGGTAAGGCGCGGGGACTGGGCAGATGCCGTCGATGAGCCGGAGGGCGGCGCGTCATGCCGGCCGTCGAAGACCACTGTCACGGCACAGCGGTTCATCAGTGTGAAATCCACCAGCCGGGAAATCAGCCGCTCCCGGGCCGCCCTGGCATCATGAAACAACAGTTTCCGAAGGGCCGGATCCTTGTGAATCACGTTGTAGCCGTCCACCAGGTAATGTTCGGCCATAACCTGCCTCTTCAGTTCTCTGCTGTGTATATCCGTTCCACCCGCGCCCCGATACCTGTCAGAATCACATAAGGAATGGTTCCGGCCCAGCGGGCGACTTCTTCAACGGTGATCCGGTCTGCTCCGTCCTCACCGATCAGCGTGACGGGATCTCCCTGCCGCACTTCCGGCAGGGCCGTCACGTCCACCATGGTCTGATCCATACACACCGAACCGCGGACTGGGCACCGCTGTCCCCGGATCAACACCTCACCGCGGTTGCTCAACGCGTGGGGGTATCCGTCCGCGTATCCGACGGGGATCACGGCAATCCGGATGGGGCTCTGAGCGCGGTAGGTCCGGCCGTAACCTATCGAAGCCCCCGCGTCCAGATCCCGGACCTGAATAACCCGCGTTTCCCAACGCAAAACCCGTTCCAGCAGTCCCGCATTCGGTGACGGCGGACCCGGCCAGATCCCATAGGTGAACAGCCCGGGCCGAACCGCATCGAACACGCTGTCAGCATAATGCACCAGTGCCGCGCTGTTGGCGGCATGAGCACACGTGAAGGGGATGCCTGCCTGCGCGGCCTCCCTGAGCAATTGCCGGAACCGGCGGATCTGGGCATGAGTTTCCGGATCGTCCGGAAGATCCGCGGCGGGAAAATGGGTGGCTATGCCTTCGATATCCAGCCGGGCTATCCGGGCCACCCGCCGCATGGCATCCACCGCCTCGGACTCATGAAAGCCCTGACGGCCCATACCCGTGTCCACTTTTATGTGAACCCGTACCACACGATCCAGCCGTTCCGCAATTTCTCCCAGCCGGACAGCCATTTCCAGATCCGACAGACCCACCCGAAGGTCCAGTCGGACCACTTCATCCAACTGGTCCAGATGAGGGGATACCATGAGCAGGACCGGCGCGCTGATCCCTGCCTGCCGGAGGGCGGCCGCTTCTTCCACGGTCGCCACGCCCAGCATCAGACAACCTTCCGCGGCTGCCACCCGCCCCAGCGGTGCCAGCCCATGACCATAGGCATTCGCCTTGATTACGGCAATCACGCCCGCGGTGCCCCCAGCCAGACGCCGCGCCAGGCGCAGATTGTGTCGGTAGGCATTAAGATCAACCATCGCGCGGCTCGGGCTTTTCCACGGCATCATTGGGCGCGCTCCCCGCCGGCCGTTCGCAGCGCCTGCCAGTTCACCCACGCGAATTGGGCCCCTGAAAACGCGGTATATACGGCTACCGCCGAGATGGCCAGCATAGACCCCCACCGCAGCACAGGATCTGTCTGCGGCAGCCACGATTCCGCCGCCGGATACCACACCGGCAGCACCCGCCGTATCACCGCCAGCGCCAGAAACACAAACACATACACCATCTGAAACACGGTTTTTGCCTTGCCGTAATTGTTTGCCCCGATCACCACACCGTCCGCAGCCACCAAAGCCCGCGCGCCTGTGACCAGAAATTCCCGCGCGAGGATCACCACTACCGCCCACCCCGGCACCCATAATTCGGGCAGATCCCGCATCATCACAAACGCCGCCACCATCAGCACCTTGTCCGCCAACGGATCCATCAGTTTTCCGAAATTGGAAACCATCTCGTAGCGCCGGGCGAGTTTTCCGTCGTAATGATCCGTGATCGCCGCCACGGTGAATACCCCATAAGCGGCGATCAGTGTGACGGCTGACGGCCAGGACATCAGGACCACGAATATGCCGGCCAGCACACACCGCGCCAGCGTCAGTTGATTGGGCAGATTCATACGCGCATTGTAACAGACCCCGCCAGGTCGCCGCATGCCGGCCATTCTCCCTGTCTGCAGGCATGTGGTTTTCAGGCAGGCACAGATCTGCAGTTTTCTCGGATCATCGGGACAAAGGCTCAGGTAAGTGCCTGTTACCTCCCCCCCAAAAACTTCGGCGGCCCCGGAAACTCCGTTCCGGCGCCGCCTGTTTTTATACTCGCCGTTCATCCCTGAACGGCCACGACATCCTGTCAGTCAACCCTCGACGTCCTGTCTCGGTCCAGCCTGTTTATCGGCAAAACCATCCCGACACTTTAGAAGCCCTCCACCGGGATCGGAAAGGTCACGGAATCCACAAACGCTTCCGCGAAATCGTCGAGGTCCGCCAGATTGATCACCCTGCAAATGCCTGCCAAACGCTCAGCCTCCGCGGTTCGCCCCGGGTCCGCCGCTACGAGGGCTGCTCCGGCCAGAGCGGCATTCCCCGGACGGATCACAGCATCCAGGGATACTCCAGACGGAATCAGCCCCACTACAGCCGCCGACGCCGCGTCCAGATGAAACCCGTAACCTCCAGCGACAATTACGGTTTCCGGCGGCGCATCCGCCTCCCCTGAGCGTTGCAGCAGCAATCGCGTTCCAGCCCGTATAGCCCCCACGGCCAACTGAAACTCCCGAACGTCCCGCTGACCCAGCCACACGCCTCCATCCCCCCGGCCGGCCAGGCGGAATCGGATTTCCCCGGTTGTCCTGTCCACATAAAGTCGCCTTGCCAGCAGGGGAACCTTTCGCGCGACAGGATCCTCCGGTTCCCGCAGACGGCCGTCCGGCGTGATTCCACCCACTCGCAGCAGTACCGCCACCAGATCCACCAGTCCACTCCCGCACAGGCTCCGTGCACGTCCTCCCCCAATCACCCCCACGGAAATCCGTCCCCTGTTCAAACGGACCCGCTCCACGGCCCCCCGCACGGCAGGTGACCCGCACGCGATACGCGCGCCTTCGAAGGCTGGTCCCGCCGCCGTTCCCGCCGCACAGTACTGTTCACCGTCGCGCACGACCAGTTCACCGTTGGTTCCCAGATCCATGAACAGCATCCGACGCCCATCGGCGATTGTCCGGGTCGCCAGCAGTCCAGCGACGATGTCCCCGCCGACAAACCCGCCCGGGACAGGAAACAACCACTGCCAAACCCTCCCCGGCAGACCGGGAAACGGGCCCTCCGTCTCAAAAGGACCGCTGTCCGGCGGTAGAAACGGATACTGACCGAGACAGCATACGTCCCGACCCAGAAAAAAATATTCCATCG
>Ga0308390_1000297_pt1 | contig 37538 bp, 27 predicted proteins | sample Hotspr2Sample149_FD_202358 | JGI IMG/M metagenome (GOLD analysis project Ga0308390, IMG submission 202358) | Hot spring phototrophic mat microbial communities from Mushroom Spring, Yellowstone National Park, Wyoming, United States - 20040719_149 ...
GACGCCCGCGCAGCTTCGGGTAAGCCTCCTCCACCTCCCGCCGCCACTCGGCCAGCGTCGGCCCATCTACCGTAATCACGTTGAGCCCGCGCTTCCTCATCTCCGCAACGGCATCGTCACCCATCTTGCGGATCTCGGTGCGCAGCCGCAGGCCCGCGCCGCGCGCCGCCTCCAGCATCGCCGGACGCATGCTCTCCGGAATGCGCTCCCAGGCCTTCTTGCTCACCACCGTCGCCCCTACCAGGGGCGCCCACCTGATGTCAAGCATGTGGCGCGCCAGCCCGAACCACTGGTTGAGCATGGCCAGCAGCGGCGGCACGTCGAAGGCCTCGATCAGTCCGGTCTGCAACGCCGGCATCATATCCGTCGTGGCGAGCGGCACCGGACGAAAACCGGCGGACTGGTAAAGCTCGAGCGCATCGGCGTCCCCTGCCATCGTGAAGAGCTTCATCTTGCGGATGTCGTCCAGCCGGCGCGCGGGTGTCTTCGTGAAGAAATGGACCCAGCCCGCGTCACCCCAGTTCAGCACCACATAGCCTTTCTCGTCCAGCAGCTTCTCCAGGCGCGGCGCCACCCGATCCCGTACGTAATCCAGTTCCTCGTAGGACTCGATCATCATCGGGATTTGCAAGCACGCTACCGCGGGCTCCAGCCGCGACAGACCCGAACCCGAAAGCGCCACCGCTTGCAATTGACCGATGCGCATCTTGGTGATCATGTCCGGCTCGTCCCCCAGTACGCCGCCCGGATAGATCCGCAACGTCACCTTGCCGCCCGAGACCTTCTGCCATTGCTGGCCCATGTGCTGGAGGATCTGGTGCCACGGAGATCCGTCCGGCGCTACCGTCCCCATCTTGATGAGCACCGTCTGGGCGGCCAGCGGCGCGACCCAGCACCACAACAAAATTACGGCTCGTTTCATGGCTGCGACGCCTCCTCAGCAGATTTCTCTTCCTCGAGGAACAGTTCATCGGCGCGCTCCAGCAGCCAGCGCGCACGGCGTTGCGCCATCAGATTGGCCAGCCGGGTCTCCGGATGCCTGTCCGGATCCACGGCGAGCGCCTTCTCCAGCAACTCGCGGAACTCCTTGCGGTCCTGTTTGCGGACGCTGACCGCCTCCGCGTACGCCACGTACACGCTGGCCCGCCGGCCGCGGCTCAACTCCAGGGCCCGCTCGAAGTGTTTGCGGATCTGTTGGAAATCGGGGAGAGCGCCGGGGCGGGTCGCGGCGAAGATCAATTGGAACTCGTGAAGACCGCCTTGCTGCCACGCTTCATCCAGCTCGAGCGCGCGCTCGATCAGGGCTTCGACCTCGGGCAGCCGGGCCAGCAGCTCAGCATCGCCGCGGGAGACCGAGATGGCCAGGCCCAGCGCGGCCGCGTTCCAGTACAGCAACGGCACGTCGGCGCGGCGCACAACCGCCAGTGCGGTCTTGGGGTCCTGTTCCAGGCGCCGAGGCAAACCGGGATAGACCAGATCCAGGGCGCGCAGGCCGTAGCCGCGAGCGCGCAGGTAAAGCCGGCGGGCGCGCGCCCGGACTTCCGTAGCTCGCTCGATGTCCTCGGAGGCGACCCGGTCGGCCTCCTGCTGGACGAAGGCATAGGCGTAGAGCGTGAAACCGCGGCAAGCCGCCAGCAATAGCCCGCGGTGCCGCGGCGATTCGGCGAGCAGGCTCTCGGTAAGTTTCAATCCAAAGGGAAGGGCATCGCCGACGAGCTCCAGATCCTCGTCACTCTCGAATGTGCTGCCACCCGCAGCCAGGGCATCGCCGATGCGATTGACCGCAAAGCGACGCAGCGAACACCCCCCAGCGCGAGGCAGACCGACAGTGCCGCGGCCACGCACCAGCGCATGGCGATTTCAAGCATACCAAAGCAGCGACGGCAAAGCCGTACCCACCCCCGCCGGCGGTGTGATAGCATAAGTTTCGTTCAAATTCAGACCGTCGAGCAAAGGGGTCGAACATGGCTTCGAAATGGCTTACCGCAGCAGCAGCACTGTGGCTCACCGCCTCATGGGCTGCCGCCCAGGACCCGCGTGGCGCCATCGCCGGAACGGTGCTGGACGCCACCAACGCCGTGATCCCCGGGGTTACGGTCCGCGCGACGAACGTCGAGACAGGCGTCTCCGCTTCGGCAGTCAGTAACGCCGCGGGAAACTACAACATACCCTTCCTTCTGCCCGGCCGCTACCGGGTCACGGCCGAGCTGACCGGTTTCAAGCGCTTCCTGCGCGACGGCGTCGAGGTGCGCGTCGGCGAGACGGTGGGTTTGACCATCCAGATGGAAGTCGGCGCCGTGACCGAAACAGTGGAGGTGACCGAAACCACTCCCCTGCTGGACACCACCGCCGCATCGCTCGGCCAGGTCTTCGACCAGCGGCGCATCCTGGAACTGCCTCAGCGCGGCTACAACCCGATGGAGCTCACCCTGCTCACCCCCGGCGTCGTCAACACCACCAACATGCGGCTGCGCAAGGCCATGGCGCCGGAGGCTACCTCGCAGATCATGGCCGACGGCGCAGGCCAGTACAACAACGAATTCCAGATTGACGGCATCACGAACATGTCCACCGACCGCGGGCGCGGTTACTCGCGCATCGCCTTCAGCCCGCCCATCGGCGCGGTGCGCGAGTTCAACATGCAGACGACTTCGTATGACGCCAGCGTCGGGCGCACCATGGGCGCGGTCATCAACGTAAGCACCAACAGCGGGACGAACCAACTGCACGGTGAGCTGCACTACGTCCTGCGCCACAGCGCCCTCGACGCCCCCAACTTCTTCAACAACAAGGCGGGCACCAAGAAAAACCTGTACCAGGATCATCGGTACGGGTTCTCCGTGGGCGGCCCCTTGGTCGTTCCCGGGATTTATCGCGGCAACAACCGGACGTTCTGGTTCTACGTCTTCGACGACAACCGCTTTGGCGTGCCCACACAGTACACATCCACGGTTCCCACCGCCGCGCAGCGGGAAGGCGATTTTTCGGGCTTGCTCCGTCTCGGCGCGCAATATCAGATCTATGATCCTTTCACGACCCAACCCGCGCCGGGCGGACGTTTCAGCAGGCAGCCTTTTCCGGGAAACATCATCCCGCGTTCCCGGCTCGATACGGTAGGTCTCAATATCGTCAGCCTCTATCCCTTGCCGAACCAGTCGGGGACCGCCGACGGGAGGAATAACTTCTTCTTCGCAGGCAAGGCGATCCAGAAAATCTATCAGCATCTACTGCGCCTGGATCATGCCTTCAGCGAGAATCATCGCGGGTTCCTGCGCCTGCACTACGACTTCTGGAAAGAAAACAAGAACGACAGCTTCGGCACCGGCATTCAGGGTCTTTTCTCCAACCGTCCCAACCGGGGCGTGGCGCTGGACGACGTGATCGTGCTGAACCCTTCGCTCGTGCTGAACTGGCGCTACGGCTTCAGCAGCACCAAATGGTGGGAGCTGCGACGCACCCGCGGCTACGATCTGGCGCGACTGGGTTTCTCCCCCGCCCTTCTGAAACTGATCGAGCCCCGGCTGGCGCCCATCCCGCGCGTGCAGGTGGGCGGTTACACAACCCTGTCGAACTGGGAGAACGGCGACGGCGCCAACTCGAGCCTGACCCATAGCTTCGCTACCCACATCAACAAGCTCATGGGCAAGCACAGCATGAAATTCGGCGCTGACTACCGCGTCTACCGCAGCTTCTTCGCCCGCCGGCCGCAAGGCGTGGCCCCCGATTTCTCCTTCGGCACGACGTACACGCGCGGCCCGCTGGATAACTCGCCGGCCGCCCCCATCGGGCAGGACCTTGCTTCCCTGTTGCTGGGGATTCCCGACGGCACGATGGGCATCATTGCCAGCGCCGCCCTGCAAGACCAGTACATTGCCCTGTACTGGCACGATGACTTCAAGGTTACTCCCCGACTTACTCTGAATATCGGAGTGCGTTGGGAGTACGAAACCCCGTTGACCGAGCGGTTCAACCGCCTGGTTTCCGAATTCGACTTTGAGGTGCCCAACCCGATCGAGGCTCAGGCGCGAGCCAACTACGCCCAGAGGCCCATTCCCGAGATTCCTGTGAGCGAATTCCGGGTACGGGGCGGCCTGACTTGGGTCAATCAAGGAGGCCGCGGGCGCAGCCCCTTCCGTGGCGAGCGCAATAACATCATGCCGCGCTTCGGCTTTGCTTATCAGCTCGACAACAGGACCGTGCTTCGCGGCGGCTACGGCATCTTCTATAACCCGAACGGAACCGCGGTAACGGTGCCTATCCAGACGGGCTTCACGCAGATGACTCCGATCCAGGCCTCCCTGGATAACGGCCTGACTTACCGGGCGACCACGGCGAATCCCTTCCCGGACGGATTACTTCAACCGCTGGGGCCGGCAGGCGGACTGACCACGAACCTCGGCCAGGCCATTGAGTTTTATAACTACAACGAGAAGTACGCATACGCGCAGCGCTGGTCATTCGGTATTCAGCGCTTGCTCCCCGGTCATATCGTCGCTGACGTCTCGTACGTGGCTAACCGGGGCACGCGCCTGAGTGTAACTCGCCAGTACAACGCCTTGCCCAACCAATATCTGAGCCGCAGCCCGCTGCGCGACCAGGCGACGATTGATTACCTGAGCGCTACGTTCCCGAGCCCGTTCCGCGGGCTGGCGCCCGTTTACGGCGCCAATATCTCCCGCGCCGGCCTGTTGCGCCCTTACCCCCATTTCGGCGACATCAGCGCCGAAGAGCCAGTGGGTTACTCGTGGTATCACTCTTTGCAGACCCGCGTCGAAAAGCGCTTCAGCCAGGGCTGGACGTTGCAACTGGCTTATACCTTCTCGAAGTTCATGGAGGCCACTTCCTTCCTGAACCCGGCTGATCCGATGCCGTACGAGGTCATTTCCTCGCTCGACTTCCCGCATCGCCTGGCCGCCAGCGCCATCTGGGAGATCCCGGTCGGCAAGGGTCGCCGCTTCGGCGCAAACATGCCGGCGGTGCTGAACCACGTGCTGGGAGGATGGCAACTCGGCGCCATCGTCACGCGCCAGAGCGGTGCGCCGCTGGGTTGGGGCAACATCATCTTCATCGGCGACATCAAGCAGATCCCGCTGCCCAAGAGCTTGCGCACGGCCGACCGCTGGTTCAATACGGAGGCGGGCTTCAACCGCGACTCCCGCCAGCAGCTTGCTTCCAACTGGCGAGCCTTCCCGCCCCGCTTCGCAAGCATCCGCGGGGACGATCAGCGGAGCTGGGATTTCTCCATCACCAAGGACTTCCGGCTCCGCGAAGGCCTCAAGCTGCGTTTCCGCGCCGACGCGTACAATGCCCTGAACCAGACCAACTTCGCAACGCCAAGCACAGCGCCCACCAGCACGGCCTTCGGCACGATCACCAGCACGGCGGGCGATCCGCGCAACTGGCAACTGGCCTTGAAGGTGGTGTTCTGAGGTTGGCGCCCTCCGGGCGCACTCCGTGCGAAGGCCGCGCCGCGCGTACCGCGGATCCGCGCGCCCGGATTTGACAGCCGGACCGCCACAGTCGTAGCATGGACAACATCACTGAGAAAGGAGGTGGTCCAGGCAATGTCATCAGGCAGTAGTCAACCACGCGAGGTGGCCGACGGATAAGGCGACGGTTCCACAGCTCAGGCTCCGACAGTGACGGAGCCGCAGTTCCTGCGGACCGGTCGCCTCGTGTGGAGCGCACCGGCCTCAGGTTTACTCCTCAGGCTACGGACCCCCGCGTCGCAGTCGCGGCGCGGGGGTTTTACTGTTGCGGGTTATGGACGCAGGGTGCGGGCTTCAAGCTGCGCGGCGGCGCAGCAACGCGACCGCAGCAAGGCCGGCACCGACCAAGACCAGCGTGGCTGGCTCGGGAATGACCTCTCCATTAATCTCCAATCCCCAGGCCTCCAACGTGCCCGAGTCCCAGCTTGCATCGTCCCTGATATAGAGGGTCCACACGCCGCCCGCGTTCTCGCCGATGAAAGCGGACAGGGGGGCATCCGGCCGGTAGGATCCGCCGAACGGCGGCCAGCCCTGGGAAATGTGGAGCGTGGCGCTGTCGTCGAAGATCGTATTCAACATATTGTTAGCCGATCCCCCGTAGTACGAGTAAAGCGCTACGGTGGTCCCCTGCGGGCTGGTGATCCACATCACCAAGTCGGCCATCCACGAGTGATACAGAGTCGTAATCAGCACGTTGACGTCCTGGATGACCATGGGCGGAACGGTCAGTGTTGACGTGGTCGTCTGGTGGTCCCGGATGCCCCGTGGCACGTCCGTGCTCATGAAAACGCCGGCGGACGACAGAACCGGCAAACAGATAGCCAACAAAATCAAAACGCTCGAGCGGGTGATCACTTTCATCCTTAGTCCTCCAAATGTGAAGCGTCTACGCTGATGATGTGCATCGCGCACATTGAGATCAAAACCTTCGGATCTCGTACTCCAAGAACCAGCCGCCAGTTTATGCGATCTTTTTCGATCAGTCAAGACGAGCTAACTGCCTTCAGTACTGGGGCAGGACCTCCCGTACCCAGCAACCGGCTCCAGCGTGGCGGACTCGCAGCCGGCGCCCCCGCATGGCGATTCGGGCGCCGCAGCACACCCCCGGCCGCCCTCGCCGCAGCCTTCACTCCCCAAGTCACGGCCGCCGGTGTCCCGCCAAACAAGCTGCCCGACCGCCGTCCGGCATCGTAAGAGGCAGAGCTGCTACACTGGGTTTGAGCGAATTAGTTCCTCGATGAGGTTGACAAGAGACCCGGGTACGCTTCCATGAAGCCAGGCATTCATCCCCCCTACCACGAAGTCAACGTGTTTTGTGCATGCGGCTTCAGCTTCCGCACGCGATCCACTCACAAAGGGGACATCCGCGTGGAAATCTGCTCGCGCTGCCACCCCTTCTTCACGGGCCGCCAGAAGCTGGTCGACACCGAGGGTCGCATCGAGCGGTTCCAGCGCAAGTACCAGCGGGCCGGCGGGCAGAACGCGGTGACCCCTTCCGCAGCGAAGCAGAACTGACCGGCAGCTTTCTTTAACGGCGCGGCGGCTTGTGCCCGCGCTTGCGCCGCTCCTCGTGCTCGCGCCGCATCTTCTTGTATTCGGCGCGCTGCTCGTCGTTCAGCAGGGCGTTGATGCGGGACGTCTGCTCTTCCTGAAGAGCGTGCATGTGGGCACGCCAGCGCTCGCGCGTTTCGTCCAGGATGGTTTCGATCTGCCGTGCTTGCTCATCGGTCAGCTTCAGGCGGGTGCGCATCTCCTCCATGAAGCGGCGACGGAACTCCTCCGGGCTGGGCCGCGGCGGCGGCGGAGCCTCCCTCCGGAAGTACCAGTGACCCAGCGCGCCCACCGCAGCGCCGCTCGAGAACACCAGCAGCAGGTAGACAACGACGGAAAGCCTGGTCCGCGTCATGGCGCGATTTCCTGATCTATGGCCAGAACTTCGGGGTCCAGCGGCCCTTCCTGCGAATAGTTGGCCGCCAGAACCTCGACGTACGTGCTGGTGTAAAACGAGGCCGGAGGCTCGCGCCGGGCCAGCACCACCCCAAGCAACAGCGATAGCGCCACCGCCGCTCCGACAAGCACCTCCGTCAGGCGGCGCCATTCGCGCGTCCAGGAACGCTGGCCTTCGATCCGCTCCCACAGTCGTGGCATGAAGTCCAGGCTCGGCTCCGGATCCGGACAGGCCTCCCGATACGCGGCGAACAAACGGTCCAGTTCCGCCTCCAACGGATCCCTGGGCTGTCCTCGCTCGAACGTGGCCATGGTGACCCCCTAGGCACTACCCTTCGCCCGGGCCGCGGCGCCCTGCGCCGCCGCCAGAGCTTTCAACACGCGTTGCCGGGCACGGAACAATCGCACCTTCAATGCATTCTCGTTCACCCGGTAAATTTTTTCAAGCTCCTTGAGCGACAGGCCCTCGATCTCCTTCAACACGAGAAGCATACGATCCTGCTCGGAGACGTTGGCCAGCAGAGTCTGCACGGTCTCGCGCAACTGCCGCCGTCGTTGCTCCTCCTGCTGGGCGCGGCTGCCGGCTGCCGCATCCGCCAGCATCACATGCTGCTCGGAAAGGTCCGCCATCCGCGCCTCCCCGCGGCGTCTCTGACGCCGCAAATAATCGTACGCTGCGTTGACCGTCAGGCGGTACAACCAGGGCTCGAAAACTTCCTCGCTGCGCAACTGGTCCAGCGAGAAATACAAGCGCAGGAAAACTTCCTGACCGACGTCTTCCACGTCCTCCGGACGCCCAATGAGTCTCGCGATCGTGCCCAAAATGCGCTTGCGATACGCCTGCACCAACTGGGTGAACGCTGTGTGATCGCCCTCCCGCGCCCGCTTGACCAGCTCGAATTCAACGAGCATCCGAAGCCACGTCCCGGCATCGCCTGAAGGCCGACCGCTGGCCTCATCCTGAATGGCGCACCGGCAAATCGTTAGGTTACAAGGAATTGCCGTTCCAAGCAAGCCGATCCCCTCCTGCGGCCCCCGGTACTATCATGGTGGTGAGCCCTCACGATCGCAAGTGTCCCCTCTGGCCCTCAGGCTCGAACGCCTCGCCCGGCGCCCCGATTTCCGGGCCTCACCGGCGCGCGCCCTCGCACGCCGACTGCTCTGGAGGCTCCGCTGGGCGCTAACCTCGCGGCCCTGGCGCGTGCAAACCTCCGCCGGTTTCCCACTCCTCATCGCCAGGACCGGTTCAGGCGCCCTCATTTACTACCAGGGCGCCTCCGAACCCCATGCCCTCCGCTTTCTCGGCGACTTCCTCCAACAGGGCATGATCGTCGCTGACGCGGGCGCGCACTTCGGCGAGTTTGCCGTCTTCGCCGCCTTGCGCGTCGGCTCGCGCGGCGCCGTTCACGCCTTCGAACCGCACGTTGCCATGTTTGCCCTGCTCGAGCGAAATGTCGCGAGCCTGGGCTTGGGAAACATCGCCCTGAATTGCTGTGCCGTCGCTGAAGCCGATGGCTGCGCCGAGTTCTGGGAGCGCGCCGAGCCGGCCTCCTCTTCGCTGGCTTGCCCCCGGGCGGCGGAGCCGGGCATCCGCCGGACCCGCACCGTCCCCGTCCGCTCACTGGACTCGTATTTCCAGCAACACAGCGCCGTTCCCAACCTCATCAAAGCCGACGTCGAAGGCGCCGAACGGCAAGTCATCCTCGGCGCCCGCCGCTTGTGTTCGCTGGCGCCAGGCCAGGCCCCAGTGTGGCTGCTCGAATATTCCGTATCCGCGTGCTCCCGCGCGGGTGAAGCCGCCGAGGCGATCACCGCCACCCTGAGGCAGTTCGGCTACCGGTGTTACCGCCTGTTCGAGGATGGTTCCCTGCACGCTTGGACGCCGCCCGAACCGCCGGACTTCCCGACCGTCAATCTGGTGGCGTCCAAATTGGAGCTGGCGTGAAACGGCTATCCCCTGTCCCCGTGAGCGGCCCTACCGAGATCTCACCCGCCCTGTGGCTCTGGCGAGGCGCGCTCAGCATCGCCGATCAAGGCCTCATTTCGGCAGCCAATTTCCTGCTGGTCATCCTGTTCGCCCGCTGGCTGCCTCGCCCCGAGTACGGCGCCGTCTCCATCGGCCTGTCGGCTTTCCTGCTGGCCGCCAACTTCCACCACGCCCTGCTTCTGGAACCCATGAGCGTGCTGGCGCCACGACGCTTTCAGGAGCGCCTCGGCAGCTATTTCTGGTGCGTACTGGCCGTCCACGGCGTGGCCGTGCTCCTGGTCGCGCTCGCCGTGGCGGGCGCGGCCCTGTTCGTCCCGGGACCGGCGACCGGCGTGGCGCTGCTGGGTCTGGCCTGGAGCCTGCCCCTGGTCCTCAGCTTCTGGGTGTTGCGCAGGATTTGTTACGTTCTGACCGATCCCGCCATGGCGATCCGCGGCGGAATCGCTTTCTTCACCACGGCCCTCACCGCCGCCGCGGTCCTTCGCGCAACCGGCTGGATCAACCCTGCCTCCCTGTTCATCCTCACGGGCCTGGCTGCGGTGGCGGCAGGAGTCATCCTGACGCGCGGCCTGCGGCCCCGATTGGAACCCAATGCCGGCTTGCTCGCCGAAGTCCTGACGGCCCACTGGAGTTACGGCCGGTGGATGATGGGGGTTTCCCTGACGTACTGGCTGGCGAACTCCGCCTTCCCCATCTTGCTGGGCGTTGGAGCAGGCTTGTCCGCTTCCGCGGGTTTGCGCGCCGTGGAGAATCTGGTCACGCCCGTTTTACAAGTAACAGGGGCGCTCAGCCTCCTCGTGCTTCCTTGGGTTTCCGGCCAGGCTCATGCGCACGGCAACCTGTACCTGCGGCGCTATCAACGCCTGGCGATGCTCGTGGCCGGCACGGTGATCGGCGCTTACCTGCTTGGCGTGCTGCTGCTCAGGCAACCGCTCATGCGTGCACTCTACGGCCCGGGCGGCTACGCCGAGCTGGCGCCGCTGGTTCCGGTGGCCGCCGTCGCCACGCTGATTCGCGGCGTCTCCGACCTCAGTCTCTCGACCGCCCTGAAAGGCGCCGCCCGTCCGGACGCCCATTTTCTGGCTTCTCTGATTTCATCCCTGTTCGTCCTCACCGGCGGATGGTATCTGATAACACGCTGGCAGGTGACCGGCGCAGCCTACACCATGCTGCTCAGCAACGCGGTCCAGGCCGCGGTGCTGGCGGTGTTCTTCGCACGGGTCACCACGGAAAGAAAGGTGTCGCGACGTGACAGGGTCCTCTGAGCTCGACGCCGTTTTCGCGCGCTGGCTGCTGCTGGCCCTTGCGCCCATCGTCCTGGCGGCGCCGCTGCGGTGGGCCGTCGCCGCGTGGCTGCTGATGACGAACCTCGATGCCACAGGCTCCGGCGTTGCCTCGCACGCCTCCGTCGGATGGTTGAACGCGCTCAAAGCCGTTGCCTTGCCCGCATGGCTGATGGTGCGGCTGCGGGGCGTCCGCAACGTCATCCCGACCGGCTGGCCGGGCCGATTGTGGCTCGCCCTGGCCGCGTGGGCCGGCCTGTCGGCTCTGTGGAGCCCCTACCCGCTGGCGGCCCTCAAACTGGCTGCCGGCATGGCGGCTATCCTGCTGGCGCTCGTCACGTTGGAAAGGGCGCTCCGCCGCGGCGTGCTCGATGACCGCACCATCCTGTGGTTCCTGCTTGCCTCGATCTTGCTGGCCCTGCTGCAAACCGTCTTGTTTGGCGACGGCTCTTTCGGTTACGCGGGGCGAGGTATGCCCCAGCGCTTCACCAGCTTCGTCGCCGCCCAGCAATTCGCGGCCTTGCTGGCGGCGATGGTTTGCTGGACCCTGTGGACGCCGCAGGGAGGCGAGAAACGCAGAACGACCCTCTTGCTCGCCCTCTTCGCCGCCCTGGCAGCCAACGGCAGCCGCACCTGGACCTTGGGCGCCCTGGTCGCCCTGGGCGGCTATGTCCTCATCCATCGTCCCCGATGGCTGAATCTGGCCCGCGCCGCCGCCGTGATCGTGATTCTGATGAGCGTGCCCGCCATCCGGCGCGGACTCCACCGCCAGCCGACAGGCGAACCTCCCAACCGGCTCACAGCGACCGCCTACGCCCTCGTGCGCGGCGAGGATCGCGCCGACGGGATGGGCCTCGGCACCGCTCGCTTTCGCCTGCGCTTGTACCAGGGCGTTTGGGATGCCTGGCGCACGGGCGGCTGGAAGGGCTGGTTGATCGGGCACGGCACGGGTAGCGGCGCGCAGGTCGCGCAGCGCTTGTTTCCTTACGCGTACCGCACTGAATCCCTCGATCCGAACCGGGTGGTGCACAACGAATGGCTGCGCGTGGGTTACGAGCTGGGCGGCGTCGGCCTCCTGCTGTGGCTCGGCATGCTCGGGGGGCTGGTTCACTTCGCCTGGTCGCGCCGCGCCGATGGCTCAGCCATGGCTCTGCTGAGTTACTTGCCTGCGCTGGTTCTCGGCCTCAGCGCAGAAAATGTCATTGACGGCGCCGGCAACGTGGTGACCACCGGGCTGCTCGTGCTCGTTGCGCGCGCAGCCGCCCGCCAACAATGCTTGTCGCAGAGGCCCGGCTCATCTTGAAGATCCTGGCCGTGCACAATCGCTACCGTTATCGCGGCGGGGAAGACTTTGCCTTCGAAGCCGAATGCGCCCTGCTGGAATCGCGCGGCCGTCAGGTGATCCGCTACCTCGAGGACAACGCCCGCATCGCTTCGATGAGCACGGCCCGATTGTTGCAAACGACGCTCTGGAATCACCGGGCATACCGCGACCTGCGCGCGCTGATTGCGCGCGAGCGGCCCTCGATCGTCCACTTCCACAACACGTTCCCCCTGCTGTCGGCTGCGGCGCTGGCCGCGGCTCGCGACGCCGGCGTGCCCATCGTCCAGACCCTGCATAACTTCCGCCTGGTCTGCCTGAATGGGCTGCTGTTGCGCCAGGCAGCGCCGTGCGAAAAGTGCGTGGGGCGCAGCTTCGTCTGGCCGGGCATCCGGCACGCCTGTTATCGTGGCAGCCGCGCCGCGAGCCTCTGGGCGGCGCTCTCGCTGGCCGTACGCCGTGCGCGCCGCGCATGGCATGATGGAGTTGAAGCCTTTATCGTGGTCTCCCGCTTCGCACGCGCGATCTTCCGGAGAGCGGGACTGCCGGAGAGCAAACTCATGCTCAAGCCGAACTTCGTTCATCCGGATCCCGGCCCCGGCGATGGCCGCGGCGGCTACGTCTTGTATCTTGGGCGTCTCTCGGAAGAAAAAGGCGTCCCAGTGCTCGTGGAAGCCTGGAAGAGGCTTGGGAGCCGAACGAAGTTGCTGATTGCCGGGGACGGTCCGCTGGCAGAGCGGCTGCGCGAGCTGGCCTCCGGCCACGCCATCGAGCTGTTGGGAGCGCGTCCGCGGCAAGAAGTTTTTGGGCTGTTGCGGGACGCCCTCCTGCTGGTGGCGCCCTCGCTCTGTTACGAGGGTTGTCCTCTGGCGGTGTTGGAGGCGTTCGCCGCCGGCACTCCGGTCGTGGCCAGTAACCGCGGCGGTCTGGCTGAACTGGTCAATCCCGGCCAGACCGGTTGGCTGGCCCCGGCCGGCGATGCACAAGCTCTGGCGGCCGCGCTCGACGCCGCACTGGCGGACCCAGGCTTGCGCACCGAAATGCGTCGCCTCGCGCGCCGTCACTACGAAGACAAGTACACCGCGGAGGCCAACTACCGCCGCCTCATGGAAATTTACCGCTGCGCATTGGCGCGGGATTGAGATGGACGGGCGAATTCTGCTCATCGAGAACTGCGATTTTTCTGCGTACCCTCCCGGGGGACAGTTGACGTTCGCCCGTAACCTGATCCGGGCCTTCGGCGACCGGCTGGCTTTGGTCGGCGTAGCCACCAACGGCGAGCCCGTCGGTGTGTGGATCGAAAGGGAGTTCGAGGGAAGGAGGATTCCGTTCCTCGCCGTCGGCCGGGCCGATCCACGCGTCTCGCGCCCCATCCTGCCCGCACGGCTGCGTTTCTGGCTCCGCTTGCTCCGTCATCGCCGGCGGATCCTCGCGTCCGGAGCGCGTCATGCCATCGCCTTGGCCCCGGAAACCTTGATGGCGGTGCACGGATGGGGCCTGGAAGTCTGCTACCACTTTTCCGGCGTCGAAAATCCGCTCCGCCACTCCCGCTACCGCTGGGCGCGGCCGCTAGCCCGCTGGTTCGACGCGCGGCACCTGAAACTCGCCCATCAGGCCGCCGTGTTGCTGGCGCATGCCGATCGGCAAGCCATCGAATTGCTGATCGCACGCAGCCGCGGGCGACTGGACCGCAACCGCCTGCAATGGTTCCCCACTTGCGTGGATGCCGAGCTGTTCCGTCCCCGCGACAAGCACCAGGCGCGCCAGGCCCTGGGTCTCCCCGATGACGAACGGCTCTTCGTAGCGCTCGGCCGGCTGAGTCGCTGGAAAGGCTGGCCCCTGCTGCTGGAGTCGCTGGCGCATCTCCGCCGGCGCCATCCCCGCGCCACGCTTGCCTTCGTGGGCGATGGCGAGGACCGCAGCGCGCTCGTCTCCTGCGTCGAGAGACTCCGCCTGAGCGGCGCAGTCCGGCTCCCGGGCTCCCAATCCCGCGAAGGCGTGGCGCTCTGGCTGAACGCCGCCGACGTGGCTGTCTTCGCCTCTCAGGGCGAAGGCTGGTCCAATGCGATGCTGGAAGCGCTGGCTTCAGGCAAGCCGATCGTCACCACACAGGTCAGCGGAGCCGCGGAGCTGGTCCGCCCCGGCGTGAACGGTTTCATCGTCGAGCAGCGCGACCCGCGTTTGTTCGCCAGCGCCATGGAGGCCGCTCTCGCGCTGCCGGATGCGGAAGCGGCCTCCGTCGCCCTCGCCCAGCGATTCAGCCTCGGGCGGATGGCGGCGGCGCACGCCGAGGCCTGGCCTGCCTTGCAAGCGCCGCGCGTGGAGCGGCAACCGCTGCCGGGTTGGATCCTCGGCGTTCCCATCGCTCCGGTGACGCAGGAAGCCGTCATGCAGCGGGTCTTGGATTGGGCCGCACGCGGCGAATCCCGCTACGTCTGTCTCGCCACGGTTTACAGCGTGATGCTGGCCCGCGATCGCGCCGACTACCGTGCAGCACTCACGCAGGCCGATCTGGCGACGCCCGACGGTATGCCTTTGGTCTGGTGCTTGCACTGGCTCGGATTCAGGACCGCGGATCGTGTCGCGGGACCGGATCTCGTGCCACCCCTGCTTCAAGCCGCTGCCGAAAGGGGCATCCCGGTCGGCTTCTACGGAGCGCGGCCGGAGGTCCTCGCCGCCTTGCTGGAACGCGTGCGCGCCCTATTCCCCGGGCTTCGCATCGCCTATGCGTGGTCCCCGCCCTTCCGGCCCTTGACCGAGGAGGAAGACCAGCGGGTGGTCGAGGAGATCCGCCAGTCCAGCGTCAGGCTCCTGTTCGTAGGACTGGGCACCCCCAAACAGGACCTGTGGATGGCAGCCCATCGAGGCAAGATTCCCGCGGTGATGCTCGGCGTCGGCCAGGTTTTCGACCTGCTGGGCGGCGCCAAACGACGCGCTCCTCTGTGGATGCGGCGCTGCGGGCTGGAATGGCTGTATCGGCTTTTCTCCGAGCCGCGACGGCTCTGGCGACGCTACCTGCCTCACAACCCGCGGTTCGTGGCCTTGTTCGCATTGCAGGGGCTGGGGCTGCTCGACGGGCGCGGCGGTCGCTGAATCCTTGCACTGCATTTCGCTCCCTTCGGCGCCCTGCCGCACCGTTCCTGCTTGACGCAGAGCCGCGCTGGGCATATATTCTTCTTGACGGGCGCGACGGGCGTCGCGGCCTCATAGGGTGAGCCCTCGGAGAGTCCGAGGGGAACGGTACCACTTGAACGCCCGATGCCTTCGTGATCGGGCAGGCAGGCGCGGTCCATAAGGGGAGCCTCTTATGAAGTTCAGCCGTTGGTTGGTTATCGCGGTCGGGGTGTTGCTGCCGGCCGGCGAGTCAGCAGCGCAGGAGTTCCGGGCCACCATTACCGGGACGGTCACCGATCCGCAAGGAGCGGTCATCCCGAAAGTCCGCATCGAGGGCCGAAATCTGGAAACGGGCGCCTTGGTCACCACCCAAACCAACGATAGTGGCATTTACGTCTTGCCTTTCGTGCCTCCGGGGTTTTATCAGCTCAGCGCCGCCCTGGAAGGGTTCAAACGCGCCGTGCGGGATCGAATCGAAGTGCGCGTGGGCGACCGGCTGCGCGTGGACTTCCAGCTCGAGCTGGGCGGCGTCACCGAGCAAGTCATCGTCTTGGGCGAAGTGGAGCTGCTCGAGACCACTACGGCCAGCAAAGGACAGGTGGTGGACGCCCAGAAGGTCTCGGCCTTGCCCCTGCTGGGCCGGAACCCGTTCATGCTGGCTGTGGTCTCCACGGGCGTTCAATACACGCCCTCCATGGCCAGCCGGTCGAGCCGTCCTTTCGACAACGGCGGCATGGACAACTTTTCCATGAACGGCGGGCGCCAGTTCACCAACGAGTTCCTGCTCGACGGCGTCCCCAACACCAACACCGAGACCACCCAGCCCAGCAACCTGAGCTTCGTCCCCTCGCCGGACGCCACCGAAGAGTTCCGGGTCCAGACCAACACCTACGATGCCCAGTACGGAAGAACCGGCGGCGGTGTGATCAACGTCAGCCTCAAAAGCGGCACCAATAACTTCCACGGCGCCCTCTATCACTACTTCCGTCACGACAAACTCAACGCCAACAATTTCGAATCGAATCTGGCAGGGGCGCGCAAGAGCGCCTTCCGCTGGGCCCAGCCGGGAGTGCAGTTCGACGGCCCGGTTTATTTGCCCCGCTTGTATGATGGCCGCAACAAGACCTTTTTCATGTACTCCTGGGAAAAAATCAAAAGCAGCATTCCCTTCCCCCAGACTTACACCGTACCGACTCTCGAGCAGCGGGCGGGCGACTTTTCCAAAACCGTCCAGGCTAACTTGCAGCCCATCCTGATTTATGATCCCCTCACCACCCAGTCGGTGGGCGGCGCCTACATCCGTCAACCCTTCCCCGGCAATCGCGTGCCGGCCCCGCGTTTCGACCCCGTCTCGGTCAAAATGCTCGATTGGATTCCGGTCCCGAACCAGCCCGGGGACGCCCGCGGTTTCTTCAACCTGATCTCCAGCCCCAATCCGCGCACCGACGAATACGACCAGCACATTATCCGCCTCGACCAGAACCTGGGCCCCAGCCATCGTTTCTTTTCGCGTTATGTGCGTAACAACCGGCACGAAGTCAACTCCGACGCCGGCTTCCGTCATGCTGCCAGTCCCTGGTACAACCACTGGCGGACGAACCAGGGCGGTAACTTCGACCTGACTTCCACCGTCTCGCCCACACTGGTGCTCAACTTCCGCGCCGGTTACATCCGGCACCAGTTCGGCATCGCGCAGCATGGGGACGGCTTCGATCCCGCGCAGCTCGGTTTCCCGGCCGCCACCGTGGCCCAACTGCCGCGTAAGTTCTTCCCGCGAGTCGCCTATACGGACTACACGACGTTCGGGCCGCCGCGCTCGATCGGAAGCGAGTTCACCTTCTCCGACACCTGGTCGGCGAGCGAGACGGTCAACAAAGTCATCGGGCGGCATGCCGTCAAGTTCGGCGCTGAGTTCCGGGTGATGTTCAACAACCAGGCTCTGCCGACCTCCTCGTTCGGGAGCTTCACCTTCACCAAGGGCTACACCCAGCGCGACGCCTTGCGGGCCGAGGCGGCGGCGGGCAACGCGTTCGCCTCGTTGCTGCTGGGCATCCCCGCCAGCGGATCGGTGCCGATCAACGCCGAGCCCGCTTACGGCAACCGGTATTACGTGGCCTTCTTGCAGGATGACTGGCGCGTCACGAGCCGGCTGACGCTCAATCTGGGCATCCGTTGGGATTACGAATCCCCGCAAAGCGAGCGTTTCGATCGCCAGAACCGCGGTTTTGACGCTACCGCGCCCAGCCCGCTGAAGGTTCCCGGCCTGGACCTCCGCGGCGGCCTGCTCTTCACCGACTCCAAGAACCGGCTGCCTTTCAAACGCGACCTCAATAACTGGCAGCCGCGCGTAGGCGTGGCCTACCAGCTCCGACGAACCACCGTGCTGCGTGCCGGCTACGGGCTGAGTTACTTGCCCACTTTCGACACCGGTTATAACAACGGCTTCAGCATCGAGACGCCCTACGTCTCCTCGGTGGACGGCGGCATCACACCCTCCGGGCGCTGGAGCAATCCGTATCCGGACGGCCTCAAGCAACCTTACGGCCGCTCCCTCGGGCTGGCTACGATGCTCGGCCTGAGCTTCACCTACGGGTACCCGAATCGCGTGATCCCCTATGTTCATCAGTACTCGTTCGGATTCCAGCAGGAATTGCCCGGGCGTGTCCTGGTGGACGTATCTTATGTGGGATCACGCACGCGGATGTTGCAGACCGCCAAGGGCATCAATGCCGTGCCGGCTGACAAGCTCGCGCTGGGCTCAGACTTGCTGACGGCGGTACCCAATCCGTTCCAGGGTTTGCTGCCGGGCACGGCCTTCAACGGCCCCACGATCCCGCGCCAGCAACTGCTGCGTCCGTTCCCGCACTTCAACGACATTACCGAAGCGCGGCATTCGATCGGCGACACCTGGTACGACAGCATGCAGCTCAGGGTGGAAAAGCGACTCTCGCACGGCTTGCACCTGCTGGCCAGTTACACCATGTCCAAGAACATCGAGGCCGTCGGTTACCTGAACGCGCAGGATCGCTGGGAGGATACGGCGAAGGTGCTCACGGCCGTGGATGCCCCGCATCGCGCCGTCATCAGTTGGGGTTACGAGCTGCCCTTTGCCAGAGGGAGCCGCGGCGTGGTGCGACAGGTCTTCGGCGGCTGGCAGGTCAACGGCATTGCCACGTTCCAATCCGGTCTTCCTGTGGCCGCGCCCGGCGGCGCCGTCGCCACCGGCGTCAATCCCAAACTGCCTGGCAACGTGCAGAACCGCAATCGCTGGTTCAACACCTGCACGTTGACGCAGGCCGGCGTGCGCCAGAACTGCGCCGGCCCGGACGAGCCGGTCGCTTTCCTGGTTCAGCCACCGTTCACGCTGCGCACGTTGAGCACGCGCTTCCCCAACATTCGCACGCGGCGGCCGGGCCTGGTAGATTTCTCCGTGTTCAAGACCTTCTGGCTGACCGAAAGCCTTCGCTTGCAATTCCGGGCCGAGGCGTTCAACCTTTGTAACACGCCCTGGTTCGGCGCGCCCAACACGACGCTGGGATCTGCGGCCTTCGGCACGGTTTCGCCGTCGCAAGCAAACGACCCGCGGAACGTGCAGTTGGCCCTGCGGCTGGCGTTTTGAATTCGACGACTGAGAAAGGAACATCTTCGGGAGGATGTCATGAGAATGAGCAACTGGCTTTGCATCGGGGTCGTCGGGCTTGTGCTCGCGGCATCTGCGTTCGGGCAGGGCCTGACCGGCCAGATCTCAGGTAACGTTCAGGACCCGGCGGGAACGGTAGTGCCGAACGCCAAGGTCGAACTGGTCAGCACCGGCACCGGCCAGACCCGGGAGACCAACACGGACGGCCTGGGCAACTTCATCTTCACGCAACTGTTGCCCGGCACTTACGCGATCACGGTAACTGCCCCGGGGCTTCAAGAAGTATGAGCAGAAAGACATTGTGCTTACTGCCACCGAGCGCGTCGTGCTGCGGCAAATCCGGCTGGAGCTGGGCGAGCTTACCCAGACGGTATCGGTGGTGGCCGAAGCCGCGCGCTTGCAAGTTCAGAGTTCGGAGCGTTCCGGTCTCATCAGCACCTCCCAGATTCAGGACCTCTCGCTCAAAGGCCGGGACTATATGGGACTGCTCCGGCTGCTTCCCGGCGTGGTGGACACGCGCAACCGCGAAGCTCCCGGCTGGAACAATCTGGTCGGGATCTACGTCAACGGGGGGCGCCAGGGTACAACCAACCTTACCCTGGACGGGGTTTCCAACCTGGATACCGGATCCATGCTCGGCCCGTACCTGGCGCCGGGCCTGGACGCCATCGCCGAAATCAAGGTCCTGCTTACTAACTACCAGGCCGAATACGGCCGGAGCTCGGGCGGGACGATCAACGCGGTGATCAAGAGCGGCACTCGGGAATTCCATGGCGGCGCGTTCTACTTCAAGCGCCATGAGATGTTCAACGCCAACGAGTTCTTCAACAACCGGGACGGGCTGCCCAAGCCGCGCTACCGCTTCGAATACCCGGGTTACTTCCTGGGCGGGCCGCTGCTGATTCCCAAAATCAACACCAGCCGCGACAAGCTGTTCTTCTTCTGGTCCCAGGAGTTTCTCCCGCGCAAGTACCCCACCGCCCAGGCGCGCCGGACTTTTCCGACCGAGCTGGAGCGTCGCGGCGACTTCTCGCGAACCTTCGACACCAACCGCCAGCTCATCCCGATCCTGGACCCGCTCGACAACCGCAGGCCCTTCCCGGGCAACATCGTCCCCGCCAACCGCATAGACAAGAACGGTCAGGGACTGCTCAAGGTCTTTCCCCTGCCCAACACTTTCGATCCCAACTACACTTACAACGCCGTCTTCCAGAGCACGGTAGATCAGCCCCGGCGCGAGGAGATCCTGCGCGTGGATTGGAACCTGGCGCCCCGGACGCTCTTCTACGTGCGCGGCATCCAGAACTACGAAGCTTACAAGGGCGATTTCGCCTTCGTACTTGCGTCCTCGAGCTGGCCGCAGTTGCCCATCAAGTACGAAATCCGGAGCAAGGGCCTGGTTTCCACGTTAATCCATACCTTCAACCCGACGCTGGTGAACGAGTTCACCTTTGGCGTGAACCGGGCCTTGCAAACCGTGAACCCGTTGACCCAGGAGGGCCTGGACCGTAACGATCGGCGGAAACTGGGCCTGGATCTGCCCCAGTTCCACCCCCAGATCAACCCTTACAACTTGATTCCCAATGCGACCTTCGGCGGCGTCCAGAACGCGCCCCAGCTTTTTGTCGAACAGCGTTTCCCGTTCTTCGGGACCAATAACATCTGGAACTGGTCGGACAACCTCTCTCATATCCGCGGCCCCCACAACATGAAGGCCGGCTTCTATATCGAGCGCACCACCCGCAACGCCGCCCGGGCCTCCGCCTTCAACGGCACCTTCGATTTCGGAAGAAACGTCAATAACCCGTTCGATGCGAACTATGCCTACGCCAACTGCCTCATGGGCTATGTGAACAGCTACACAGAAGCAGACAGACATCCTCACGCCCATGCCCGTTACACGAACATCGAGTGGTACGTGCAGGACAACTGGCGGGCCCACCGGCGGCTGACCTTCGATATCGGCGTGCGCTTCTACCGCATCATGCCCACATGGAGCGCGCGCGACAAACTGGCCGCCTTCTGGCTGGCGGACTACCGTCCGGAGAAAGCGCCCAGACTGATCGAGCCGTACCGGGCCACGCCTGCCGGCCCGCGCCTGGGACGCAATCCGGTTACCGGCGAGCTGGTGCCGGAAGTCAAGATCGGGACGTTTGCGCTGGGCTCCGGCGATATCTACAACGGGATGCGGATTTTCAACGAGCGCATCCTGGATACGCCCGCCATCCGGATTGCCCCGCGCTTCGGCTTCGCCTGGGATGTCTTCGGAGACGGCAAGACCGCCGTACGGGGCGGCTTCGGCATTTTCCCGGACCGCTTCAACGACGACATCGTCTTGCAGTTCGTACAGTTCCCACCCCTGGTCAACACCGCCACCGCCTACTACACCACGATCAAGGACCTGTTGAGCACGCCGCTGAGTCTGAGTCCGGCGGGCGTCTCGGGCATTCAGAAAGTATTTGACCCGCCCACCGTCTATAACTGGAGCTTCGGCATCCAGCGCGACATCGGCTTCGGCACTGTCTTCGACGTGGCCTACGTGGGTTCGGTAGGCCGCCACCTGCTCCATGTACGCAGCCTCAACGCCACCCCCTACGGCACGAACTTCCTGCCTTCCAGTATTGACCCGACGCTCACCGGTAACCGTCCCCTGCCCGTCAACTTCTTGCGCCCCATCAAGGGCTACGCCGACATCACTTACTACGAATTCGCCTCCACCTCCAACTATCATTCCATGCAGACCCAAGTCAACCGGCGCTTCGGCCAGCATCTGACTTACGGCTTCACCTGGACCTGGTCCAAGGCCATGGACCTGGTGGACAGTAACACAGCCGCAGTGAATCCCTACCTGAACTTCCGCATGCGCAACTACGGGAAAGCAGGATTCGACCGCACGCACAACGTTGCGATCTTTTATGACTACAAGCTGCCGGATTTCATCCGCGGCAAGTCGTTCGCCCGTTGGCTCTTCAACGGCTGGCAGGTCTCCGGAATCACGTCCTTCATCAGCGGGGCGCCCACTGGCATCGGCTACAGCTTTGTCGTGGCGACCGACATCACCGGGGCTTCCGGCGCCGGCATTGACAGCCGCGTCAACCTCACGGGCAATCCCAATCTGCCGAAGTCCGAGAGAACCGTCTACCGTCACTTCCGCACCGAGGTGGTGCGACCGCCCGACCGTGAGAACTTCGGCATCGGCAATGCGCCCAAAGACCCCATCCGGGGACCCGGAATCAACAACTGGGACATCTCGGTGTTCAAGAACTTCCGGCTGGGTGAGGGCCAGCGCCGTCTCCAGTTCCGCTGGGAGATGTACAACGCGTTCAACCACACCCAGTTCTCCGGGGTGAACACTTCGGCTCGCTTCGATGCGCAGGGGAATCAGGTCAATGCCCGATTCGGCGAGTACACCGCGGCCTACGATGCGCGCCGCATTCAGGCTGCCCTGAAGTTCTACTTTTAAGCTGCACCGGGCAGGAGAAGGCGAGACAACGGGGAGGCAAGCTGCGGGTCGGCGGTAAGCGCGCTTGGCTGTCCGCAGCCGCCACGCAACCGCAGCGTACTAGGGGCGCCGGTGAGCGACCGCTGTGGGTTGAGCTCCTACCCAATGGCGCGGGATGAGCCGCAGGCTCACCGCCGGCGTCCGCACCCCCCGACCCGGAAGACATGCCTGCGCGGTGGCTCCCCGACCTCCGGCCCGGGCATCGGCCTGCCGAAAGGCCCGGTGCTGCACGGGAGTCCCTGGCGCCATAGCTCCGAAGGGGGCGCCGAGAAGAGGATCTTAAGAGATCACTGTGTCGAACCCTGAGGCGCTCGTAGCGTTTGCCGAGCCTGGTCCAGCCGCCGAAGCACCCATCCCCGGCTTCAGTTAAAAAATTCTCAATTCACCCCTAGCCTTTGAAGCATTTTTCTGATAGACTGACTCCGAAACAGGCCTCGCGGTTTGAGACCTGCCTGACTCCGAGGAGGGTGGATGGCCAAGGAGAGTATTCACAAGAAGTTGGAGCGTGTTCGCCCGCCGCGTGTCCACGTGACCTACGACGTGGAGGTCGGCGACGCCATCGAAATGAAGGAACTGCCGTTTGTCGTCGGGGTCCTGGCCGACTTGACTGGCCAGCCCGAGCAACCGTTGCCCCGCCTCAAGGACCGTCGCTTCGTCGAGGTTACGCCCGACAACTTCGACGCGGTCTTGGAAAGCATGAAGCCCCACCTGTCGTTCAGTGTGGAGAACAAGCTCACCGATGACCCCGAGGCCGGTCAGCTCAAAGTGGACCTGCACTTCAAGAGCCTCGAGGACTTCGAGCCCGAACAGGTCGCCCGCCAGGTCAAGCCGCTGCGCGAACTGCTCGAGCTGCGGACCAAACTGGCCGACCTGCGCGGAAGCTTGCAGACCAATGAGCGGCTGGACGAGCTGCTCATGAGGGCGGTCACGAACACCGAAGAGCTGGAGAAGCTGCGCGCTGAACTGGAAGGCGGCGGAAAGGAGGGCCAGGCATGAGCGATCCGCAAAAGGCTGCCATGCACCAGGCAGCCCAACCTACCAGGCTGGAACGCAGCTTGCTCGACGAAATTGTCGAGGAGGGCCGCTTCGGTACCGACCCCGCGGCGCAGGCTCGTGGCCGTGACCTGGTCAAGGAATTCATTTCCCAGGTCCTGGCCGGCGAGATGACGGTCTCGCGCGATGCCGAAGCCATGATCAACGCTCGCATCGCACAGATCGACCACCTGATCTCGCTCCAGTTGAACGAAATCCTGCATCACCCCAGCTTCCAGCGCTTGGAGGCCACCTGGCGAGGATTGAAGTACCTGCTGGATCACAGCGAGACCAGCACCATGCTGAAGATCCGCGTCCTGAATTGCTCCAAGCGCGAGCTGTTGCGCGACTTGCAGCGGGCCCCCGAGTTCGATCAAAGCGCGATCTTCAAGAAGGTCTACGAGGAAGAGTTCGGCGTCTTCGGCGGCGAGCCTTTCGGTGCGCTGATCGGCGACTATTACTTCGGCAAGCATCCCGAGGACGTCGAGCTGCTGGAGAAAATGTCCCAGGTGGCGGCGGCCGCGCACGCGCCGTTCATCGCGGCGGCGGCGCCCGACCTGTTGGGGCTGGACAGTTTCACCAACCTGGGCGCTCCGCGCGATCTGGCCAAGATTTTCGAATCCACCGAATACGCCAAATGGAAATCCTTCCGCAACAGCGAGGATTCGCGCTACGTGGCCCTGTGCCTGCCCCAGGTGCTCATGCGCTTGCCCTACGGGCGTGACACCAGGCCGGTGGAAGCTTTCAATTACGAGGAAGGCGTGGACGGCAGCGATCACTCCAAGTACCTGTGGGGCAACGCAGCCTACGCCCTGGGCGCTCGCCTCACCGAGGCCTTCTCAACCTACGGCTGGTGTGCGGCCATCCGGGGCGTGGAAGGCGGCGGGTTGGTGGAAGGCTTGCCCGTGCACACGTTCCGCACGGACGAGGGCGACGTGGCCCTGAAGTGCCCGACGGAAATCGCCATCAGCGACCGGCGCGAAAAGGAGCTGGCTGACCTCGGCTTCGTGCCCTTGGTCCATTGCAAGGGAACCGACTACGCCGCCTTCTTCAGCGTCCAGTCCTGCAACAAGCCCAAGGTCTACGACAAGGAGTCGGCCACCGCAAACGCCCGCCTTTCGGCGCAATTGCCGTATATTCTGGCCGTATCGCGCTTCGCCCACTACCTGAAGGCCATCATGCGCGACAAGATCGGCAGTTTCATGTCGCGCGCCGACTGCGAGCGGTTCCTCAACCAGTGGATCATGAATTACGTTACCGAGGACGATCAGGCCAGCCCGGCCACCAAGGCGCAATATCCGCTCCGCGAGGCGCGGGTGGAGGTCATGGAGGTTCCCGGCAAACCGGGCGCCTACCGTGCCGTCGCCTATCTGCGCCCGCACTTCCAACTCGACGAGCTCACGGTTTCTCTGCGGCTGGTGGCGGAGCTGCCACAGTCGGCAAGAAAGTGAAGTCAGAGTGAATCCGGATCACGGCAAGCACCAACGCTTGCCGGCAATACCGTGACAACAGGAGAGAGAACAAGCCATGGGGATGGTTGATTACTTCCTGAAAATTGACGGCATCGAGGGCGAAAGCCAGGATTCCAAACACAAAGGCGAAATCGAGATTGAATCCTGGTCTTTCGGCGAAGTCCAGACCGGAACCGCGGCTCGCGGCGGCGGTATGGGCGCCGGCAAAGTCCAGATGCAGGATTTCAACTTCGTCATGAAGGTCAACAAGGCCAGTCCCAAGCTGTTTCTGGCCTGCGCGCGCGGCGATCATATCAAGAGCGCCGTACTGACCTGCCGCAAAGCCGGCAAAGATCAGCAGGAGTACCTCAAAGTTACTTTCTCGGACATCCTGGTATCCAGCTTCCAGACCAGCGGAGCCGCTGCTTCCGACATGCTTCCTATGGACCAGATCTCGTTGAACTTCAGCAAGATCGAGTTCGAGTACCGCGAACAGAAGCCGGACGGAACCCTGGGCGGCGCCATCAAGTCTTGGTACGACCTCAAGCAGGTCAAGGGCGGCTAGCGCATCGCGGGCGGGCTCACGAGGACGCGGCCCTGACAGGCCCGTCCTCCTGCCCTGCCCAGCAGCCGCCGGCGGCAGGACGGCTCCATGACGGCACGCGAACTGTTCCAGGCAGGCAAGCTCAACGAGGCGCTGGAGGTTCTAACCAGCCAAGTGCGCCAGAATCCCACCGACCTCCGCCTGCGCACGTTTCTGTTCGAGCTGCTTTGCTTCGCCGGCCAATTCGACCGCGCGGAAAAACAACTGGAGGTGCTGGCGCGCGAATCGCCCGCTTCGGAGGCCGGCGCCTTGTTGTACCGGGGCGCCATCTACGCAGAGAAGACTCGCCAGGAGTTTTTCGCAAGCAAAGAATTCGCGGAAGCCGGCGAAACCAAGCCCGTGGCCGGCGCCCTGAACGGCAAGGCGTTTCAGTCTTTGAGTGACGCCGATCCTCGCATCGGCGCCCGGCTCGAAGTCCTCGCGGCCGGCGGCTATCTTTGGATCCCCTTCGAGCACTTGGCTTCGGTTCAAATCGCCCCGCCCCGGCGACTGCGCGATCTGTTGTGGGCGCCCGCCATGGTGCGCGTCAGCCCCGGCTTGAAAGGCCGCGAGCTCGGAGAGGTGCTCCTTCCCGTAATGTCTCCTTTGTCCTGGCGTCATCCGGATGATCAGGTCCGGCTCGGGCGCCTCACCGTCTGGGAACAAGACGAGGAAGGCAACCAGATCCCATATGGTCAGAAGCTCCTGCTGGTGGACGGGGAAGAGTTTCCGCTCCTTGAGGTTCGCACGCTGGAGATCGCAACGGCCTGACCGGGCGGATCCAAGGCTCGGCCACCCAAGCTTGCAGTGTTCTCGGGATTGCCCCCATGCCGCTACGAACTGACCTCTTGAACCCCATAGCCGGCCCCAATCCCGCCGGGGAAAACCTGCGATACGCTCCGGTTTACGACCAAATCCGGGAAGCACGGCGCCAAGAGGAAGCCGTCACCGAGGGCGACTGGCAGACTCCCGGCAAGAAAGCCAACTGGCCGCTGGTTATCAAGCTGGCCGGCGACGCGCTCGCGACCAGGAGCAAGGACCTGCAACTGGCCGCCTGGCTCACCGAAGCCCTCATCCGCACGGAGGGCTTCGCACCGCTGGCGCCGTGTCTGGACCTGATCCGAGAGCTGCTGGAAAACTTCTGGGACGGACTCTATCCCGAGATCGAAGACGGTGACCTCGAGCTGCGCGCCACCCCGCTCGAGTGGATCGGAAGCCAGTTGGAAACGCCGATCAAACAGGTCCCGCTGACGCGCAGCGGACTGGACTGGTTCCAGTACAAGATCTCTCGCTCGGTGCCCACCGAAGACGAGGCCGCCAACAGCGACGCTCGACGCGCCCAGCGTGAAACGGCCATCGCCGAAGGCAAGCTTACGCCCGAAGAATTCGACTCCGCCTTCCACGCAACTCCGACCGCCTTCTACCAGCAGGCCTTCGAGCATCTCGAGGCGGCCCGCGACTCGCTGGCCCAACTCACCGCAGTCTGCGACGAGAAGTTCGGCGATTTCTCCCCCAGTTTCTCGGTCCTGCGGAACACGCTGGAGGAGGTCCAGCAGAGCGTGCGCATTCTGCTCCAGCGCAAGCAGGCGCTGGAGGGGCCACCCGCCGAAGAAGAAGTCGCCGAGCAAGAAGCGGTAACCGAAGAGGTGATCTGGACGGCGGAAGAAGCGACCGCCCTTCCGGTGCGCGCCGAGCCTGCGCCGCGCCGCAAGGCGCCGGCGGCCGAGCCGCAGGACCGTGAGGATGCCGTCGAGCGCGTGGTCACCGCAACGCGTTTCTTGCGCCGGGACGATCCCTACAGCCCGGTCCCGTACCTGTTGCTGCGCGCCTTGCGGTGGGGTGAGCTGCGCGCCGCCGGTCCCAGCCCGGACTACTCCGTGCTCGAGGCCCCCTCGACCGAGATCCGTCAGCAACTGAAACGACTGACCAGTGAAGGATCGTGGGCGGAGGCTCTCGAGGTGGCCGAGGAAGCTGCGGGAGCGCCATGCGGCCGGGCGTGGCTGGACGTGCAGCGGTATGCTCTGCGCTGCCTGACGGAACTGGGCTATGAAGCGGCGGCAAACGCCTTGCGCGCGGAGCTGCGCGCGCTGCTGGCCGACTATCCCGAGTTGCCCAACTGGTCGTTGAGCGACGACACCCCCGTAGCCAACGCCGAAACGCAGGCCTGGCTCAAAGAGGAAATCCTGACCGGGCAGGGCCAACCCGGCGCACCGGAGGAGCCTCTGCACTCCTACGGCGCCCCCCACTGGGAGCAAACCTCGCCTGCCGCCGAGGGCGAGGAGCAACCGCCCGATGCCTACACCCTGGCCCTCGACGCGTTGCGCTCGGGCCGGCCCAAAGACGCCATCGAGATCCTGGCGCGGGAGGCGGCTCAGGAACGATCCGGTCGCGCGCGCTTCCAGCGCCGCATCCAACTGGCCGAAGTCTGCATGGCCGCAGGCTACGAGGCGGTGGCCTGGCCGATCCTGGAAGAACTGGCGCAGGAGATCGAACAGCGCAAACTCGAGGAGTGGGAAGCGCCCGAAGCGCTCGCGCATCCACTGACGCTGCTGTTTCGCTGCCTGTCCAAACTGGATCGGCAAAGCGAGGAAAAGCAAAAGATTTACGCCCGCATCTGCCGCCTGGATCCCATCCAGGCTCTGGCGTGCGGGCGATAGGAGGTGACGGGCGGCTCGCAGGCTACCGAGCGGACGGACCACAGAGACGGCGAGTTCGGCCCGAGTGGGAGTCATGGCCAAGGCAGAGACGGAAGGAGCGATCACGTTATCGGTGCTCGACCGGCTGATTGATCATGAGCCGGGCCACCACGCCGAACCGCCGCTCACACGCGCACAGTCCCTCCGTCGCCTGAAGGGCGCCGTCAAACGCGACCTGGAGTGGCTGTTGAACACGCGGCGGACCATCCAGGAAGCGCCGCCGGGCGCTGCCGAACTGCAACGCTCCCTCTATCACTACGGTTTGCCCGACTTCATCGGCTTGAGCCTCCGATCCACCCGCGATCAGCAGAAGCTGCTCAAAATGATCGAAACCACCATCGCGCAGTTCGAGCCGCGCCTGATGAGCGTGCGCGTGCGGATGGAGCCGTTGACCGAGAACGTGCGCCTCCTGCGCTTCGTGATCGAAGGCCTGCTGCGGGTGGACCCCGCGCCGGAGCGCGTCAGTTTCGATACCGTGCTGGAGCTCTCCAGCGGCCGTTATCAGGTGATGGGAGAACCCGGTGCGCGATGATCTGTTAGGTTATTACACGCGCGAGCTGACCTTTCTGCGCCAGCTCGGCGCCGAGTTCGCCGAAAAGTATCCCAAGATCGCCTCGCGCCTGCTGCTGGAACCGGACCGCTGCGAGGATCCCCACGTCGAGCGCCTCATCGAAGCCTTCGCTTTCCTCGCCGCCCGCGTCCATCTGAAAATTGACGACGATTTCCCGGAAATCACCGAAGCGCTGCTGGGCATCATTTATCCGCATTACCTGCGCCCCATCCCCTCCATGTCCGTGGTGGAGTTTCATCTCGATCCCGAACAGGGAAAGCTCACCACGGGCCTGAAGATTCCCCGCGACACCATGCTTTACTCGCGACCGGTGGACGGGTTCCCCTGCAAGTTCCGCACCTGCTACGAGACCACCCTCTGGCCCTTGCGCGTCACCGCCGCCCAGTGGACCACCCCCGATCGCATACGCCCGCCCCTGAGATCTTCCGCCGCCGCCGTCCTGCGCCTGGAGCTGCGCTGCCTGCCCGATGTCACTTTCCACAAGCTCGAGCTCGACCGCTTGCGCTTCTATCTCAACGGCGACAGCCAGGTCGTCTTCGCCCTTTACGAACTGCTCCTCAACAACACCAGCGAGATCCTGATCCGCGACCCGGCGCCCGGATCGCGCCTGAAGCCGGTGAGTCTGCGTCGCCAGGCCCTGCGCCCGGTAGGTTTTCACCTCGACGAGGGCGTGCTGCCCTACCCGCGCCGTTCGTTCCTCGGTTACCGCCTGCTCCAGGAGTATTTCGCCTTCCCGGAAAAATTCCTGTTTGTGGAATTGGAGGGACTGAACGCCCTGCGCGCGGCCCAGTTCCAGGAAACCGCGGAGATCCTGTTCCTGATCTCCTCCTTCGAGCGGCCGGAACGGCACCAGGTGCTCGAGCTGGGCGTTTCCGAACGCACTTTGCGTCCGGCTACCACGCCGATCGTGAATCTCTTCCCCCAGACCGCCGAGCCCATCCTGCTCGACCAGACGCGCTACGAATACCCCGTGATCCCGGACGTGCGCCGGCGGCGAGCTACCGAAGTTTTCTCCGTGGACGAGGTCGTCAGCTCCAGCCCGCGCTCGCCCGAGGTGATCCGCTTCGAACCCTTCTATTCCTTCCGCCACGGCGTGCGCCGGGACAAGCGTCAAACCTACTGGATGACGACGCGACGCGCCGCCGAGCAGGTCGGCGAAAGCGCCGCCGACGTCTACCTGATGCTGGTGGATCTTTCCGGGCGGCCCATGCGTCCCTCCGTGGATACGCTCACCGTTCGCTGTACCTGCACCAATCGCGATTTGCCCTCCCGGCTCCCCTTCGGCAGCGAAATGGGCGATTTCGAAATGGAAGGAGTTTCGGCCCTGGAAAAGATCGTCTGCCTGCACAAACCCACGGCGACGATCCGGCCGCCCGGCGGTCGAGGCGCCCTGTGGCGCCTGGTCTCGCACCTTGCCTTGAACTACCTTTCCCTGGTGGAAGAAGGCCGAGAGGCGTTGCAGGAAATCTTGCGGCTGTATAACTTCGCCGATTCGGCGTACCTGGACAAGCAAATTGCGGGCATCACGCAACTGCGAAGCGAGAAACACTTCGCGCGCGTGCATTCCGACTACGGCATCAGCTTCGCCCGCGGGTTGCGCGTCCATATTACTCTGGATGAGGAACAGTTCGAGGGCGGGGGCGCCTACCTCTTTGCCAGCGTGCTGGAGAATTTCCTCGGCCTGTACGTCGGGCTGAACAGCTTCGTTCAAGTCGTCGTATCTACCGAGCAACGGAAGGAGGTGATGCGAGCGTGGCCGCCGAGAGCCGGCCGGCAGATCCTGTTGTAACTGAGCAAATCGGCTCGGCGTCCCCGGCCCGCCGGCATCCCGAGCTGGAGGCCGCTCTGGAGCGCGAACCCTGGCGCTTCGATTTCTTCCAGGCGGTAAGATTGCTCGAGCGGCTGGATCCGCAAGGCAAGCCGGTGGGCCGCTTCACCCGGCCGCAACAGGAGGTTGTGCGCTTCGCCGCCCATCCCTCCCTGGTGTTTCCTGCCAGTCAGATCCAGGCGCTGGAACGTCGTCCGGGCATGGCCGCCCGCATGGTCGTGAACTTCATGGGCCTCTTCGGTCCGGTGGGCGTTCTTCCGCAGCCTTATACCGAACTCATCATCAATCGCATTCGCGAGCGCGACACCGCCCTGCGCGACTTTCTCGACCTTTTCAACCACCGCATGATCTCCCTGTTCTACCGGGCCTGGGAGAGATACCGCTTCGGCATCACCTACGAGCGGGGCGAACAAGACCGGCTTTCCGCCCTGTTGATGGATCTGATCGGCCTGGGAACCCCGGGTTTGCAAAAACGCCAGGCCGTCCAGGACGAAGCGCTGCTTTATTACACCGGCTTGCTGGCGCAGTTCCCTCGCTCCGCCACCGCGCTCGAGCAGGTCCTCGCCGACTACTTCGACGTCCCGGTAGAGGTCGAGCAGTTCGTGGGCGGGTGGTATCGGCTGGATCCGCAAGTGCTCAGCCGCCTGGAAGGCGCCGCCGAGGAAAACGAGCAACTCGCCGTGGGCGCGGTGCTGGGCGATGAGGTTTGGGAATCGCAGGCCCGGGTAAGGGTGCGGCTGGGGCCGCTCACCCTCGACGAGTATCTGGAGTTTCTGCCCACGGGATCGGCGTTCGAACCGCTGCGCGCCCTGATCCGCTTCTTCGCCGGAGACCAGTTCGATTTCGAGGTGCAACTGGTGCTCAAGCGGGAGGAAGTGCCTCATTGCGAGCTGGGCGCGGAGACCAAGGCTGCGCCCCGGTTGGGCTGGGTAAGTTGGACGCGGTGGTCGCCCATGAGGCGCGACCCCGGGGAGACCGTACTGAGGTTGTAAGCGAGGGCAAAGCCCTCGGGAGCCCGATATGCCAGTGAATCTGAAATCGCTCATCGAAAAACTCAACGAACAAACCCGCAGCGCCCTGGAGGCTGCCGCCGGCCTCTGTGTGGCGCGCACGCACTACGAGGTCGAAATCGAGCACTACCTGATGAAGCTGCTCGATTTCACCGACAACGACTTCGCGCGCATCGCGCACCACTACGGCGTGGACGCCTCCCAGCTCAGCAAGGAGCTGACCCGCAGCCTGGACAAGATGCGGCGCGGCAACGCTCGCGGCCCCGCCCTGAGCCAGTGGCTGGTGCGCATGCTTGCCGAGGCCTGGACCATCGGCACGCTGGATTTCAACGCCGGCCAGATCCGCAGCGGCTTCACCATCCTGGCCTTGCGCACGAACGACGAGCTGGCCCGCCTGATCAACGAGGTCAGTCGCGAGCTCCAGAAGATCCCGGGCGAAGATCTGCGGAAGAACTTCCCGGCTATCGTCGCCGGCTCGCACGAAGATGCCGTCGCGCCGATGCGCGAGACGGCCGCTGCCGGCCCCGCTCGCGCGGTGACTCCGGGCAAGACGCCCAACCTCGATCAGTATACGATTGACCTGACCGAACGCGCCCGGCAAGGCAAGCTCGACCCCGTTCTCGGACGCGATTTCGAGATTCGCCAGATCATTGACATCCTCATGCGCCGGCGGCAGAACAACCCGATCCTCACGGGCGAGGCGGGCGTAGGCAAGACCGCCGTGGTCGAGGGCTTCGCCCTGCGCGTGGTGCAAGGCGATGTTCCGGCGCCGCTGCGCAACGTCAGCGTACGCGGCCTGGATCTGGCCCTGTTGCAAGCCGGCGCCGGCATCAAGGGCGAGTTCGAAAACCGCCTCAAAGGTCTGATCGAGGAGGTCAAAGCTTCGCCCACGCCCATCATTCTTTTCATTGACGAAGCCCACACGCTGATCGGCGCCGGGGGCCAGGCAGGCATGGGCGACGCGGCCAACCTGCTCAAGCCCGCGCTGGCTCGCGGCGAGTTGCGCACCATCGCCGCAACCACCTGGAGCGAGTACAAGAAGTATTTCGAAAAGGACGCGGCGCTGGCCCGCCGTTTCCAAGTGGTCAAAGTGGACGAGCCCACCGAAGAGCAGTGCATGGTCATGCTGCGCGGCATCGTGGGCACGCTGGAGAAGCACCACAACGTGCGCATCCTCGACGAAGCCGTGCGAGCCGCCGTGAAACTCTCTCATCGCTACCTGGCGGGACGCCAGCTTCCCGATAAGGCCGTCAGCGTGCTGGACACCGCGTGCGCCCGGCTGGCTCTGGGCCAGGCGGCGACGCCGCCCCCCATCGAAGACGCCCAACGGCGGCTGGACGACTTGCACGTGCAGAAACGCGTGCTCGAGCGCGAGGCTGCGGTGGGCGCCGATCACAGCGAGCGCCTCCAGGCCATTGACCGGGAAATTCCCGAACTGGAAGCGCGCCTGAAAGCCCTCACCGAACGTTGGGAGAAAGAGCGCAGCCTGGTGGAGCGCATTCGCGACGTGCGGTCGCGGCTGGAATCCATGTCCAGTCTGGCGACCGCCAACGTAGCGGCGGCCGGCGGAAACGGCCAGTCCCCGGGAGGCGACGGTCAGCCGGCCGCCGAGACGGCAACCGCCACCGCCGTGGAAGCCGGCGACGGCATCCGGGCCCTGCGGGCTGAACTCGACGCCCTGAACCGGGAACTGGCCCAGTTGCAAGGCGACCAGCCCCTCATGCAGGTCTGCGTGGACGCGCAGATCGTCAGCGAAGTGATTTCGGCCTGGACCGGCATCCCGGTCGGCAAGATGGTCAAGGACGAACTGCAAACCCTGCTTTCGCTGGAGCGCGTGCTGGGCGAGCGAATCATCGGGCAGGATCACGCCCTCAAGGTGATCAGCGAGCGCATCGTGAGCGCGCGCGCCTCGATGGACGATCCCAACAAGCCCGTGGGGGTCTTCCTGCTGGTCGGCCCCAGCGGCGTGGGCAAGACGGAAACGGCGCTCGTACTCTCGGATCTGCTCTACGGCGGCGAGCGCAACCTGATCACGATCAACATGTCCGAGTTCCAGGAAGCCCACACCGTATCCACGCTGAAAGGCGCGCCTCCGGGCTACGTGGGGTACGGCGAAGGAGGCGTGCTCACGGAGGCGGTACGGCGGCGGCCTTACTCGGTCGTGCTGCTCGACGAGGTGGAAAAGGCCCATCCCGACGTGCTCGAGCTGTTCTACCAGGTCTTTGACAAGGGCATGATGGAAGACGGCGAGGGCCGTGAGATTGACTTCAAGAACACGATCATCATGCTCACCACCAACGCCTGCACGGACGACATCATGAAGCTGTGCGCCGATCCCGAGACCGCGCCGTCGCCCGAAGCTCTCGTCAAAGCCATCAAGCCCGCGCTCAACAAGATTTTCAAACCGGCCTTCTTGGGCCGGCTCGTGATCGTTCCCTACTACCCGCTGCGCGATGAGGCCCTGAAGAGGATCATCGTGCTCAAGCTGGAGAAGATCCGCCGCCGGATCCGCGAGAACCACCGCATCGAGTTCAGCTACGACGAGGCCTTGGTGGACGAGGTCGCGAGGCGGTGTACCGAGGTGGAGAGCGGCGCGCGCAACGTGGACAACATCCTTACCAACACGCTCTTGCCGGATATTTCCCGGCAACTGCTGGCCCGCATGGCCGAGGGCGAGAAACTCAGTTCCATTCGCGCCGGCGTCGGGCCGGACGGTTCGTTCCGCTACGACTTCGCCTGAGCCTGCGCGCGGGCCAGGGCAAGAGAGGTAACGCATGGGCAGCTCGTTCGCACAGACGTCCCGGTTGCTCCGGCTGGAGACGCCGCTGGGGCCGGACAAGCTCCTGCTGCGCTCCTTCACGGGGCGCGAGGCCATCTCCGAGCTCTTCAGTTTCCAACTGGATTTGCTCTCGGAGGACTCCGTGATCAACTTCGATGATCTGGTCGGCCAGAATGTCACTTTCGCCATTACGCTGGCCGACGTCGAAACATACCGGTACTTCAACGGCTTCATCAGCCGGTTCGCACAGTTGCCCGGCCTCGGGCGGCTGGCCCGGTACCAGGCCGAGGTCGTACCCAGTCTGTGGTTTCTCACCCGCACCACAGACTGCCGCATCTACCAGAATCTCAGCGTGCCCGAAATCATCAAGGACGTTCTCGACCGGCACGACATCCGCGACGTGGATTTCCAACTTCAGGGAAGTTACCCCAAACGTGAATATTGCGTGCAGTACCGGGAGACGTCCTATAACTTCATCCAGCGATTGATGGAGCAGGAAGGGATCTTCTACTATTTCCGGCACGAAAATGGCAAGCATACGCTCGTGCTGGGCGATTCACCCAGCGCCAATCCGCCCTGCCCCAACCAGGAGAAGGCGCGCTACGAGCCGGCCGCCGGACCGGGTTTTGCCGCGCCCGAAGATTACGTGACGGGCTGGAGACTCCAGCACGAGCTGCGACCCGGACGCTGCACGGTGACGGATTTCAATTTCGAAACGCCCACCACAAGCCTTCTCACCAGCCTGGAAAGCAAGATCCGGCAAGGGGGAAACACCTCGCTCGAAGTCTATGACTTTCCCGGCGAATACCTGCGGCGCAACGAAGGCGAGCGGGAGGTGCGGCTCAGGGTCGAGCGCGAGGAAGCCGCCCACGCCGTCGTGCAGGGGGCCGGTGTTTGCCGCGCCTTCACGCCCGGTTACCGTTTCGAATTCTACGATCACGAGCGGAAAGATCAAAACGGCATGTACCTGATTACCTCCGTAATCCACAACGCTACGGAGGGCGGATTTTACTCGGGGGTCGGCGGCCCGCAGGAGGCCAGTTACGATAATCTATTTACCGCCATCCCCTACTCGGTGCCCTTCCGCCCGCCGCGAGTAACTCCCAAGCCCGTGGTTCACGGCGCCCAGACCGCCATAGTGGTCGGGCCTTCCGGTGAGGAGATTTACACGGACAAGTACGGGCGCGTGAAAGTGCAGTTCCACTGGGACCGGCTGGGCAAGTACAACGAAAAGAGCTCGTGCTGGATCCGCGTCTCCCAGCCTTGGGCGGGCAAGGGCTGGGGCGGCATCTGGATCCCGCGCATCGGCCAGGAAGTCATCGTGGACTTTCTCGAAGGCGATCCCGACCGGCCCATCATCACGGGCCGCGTCTACAACGCCAGTCAGATGCCGCCCTATGACTTGCCGGCCGAGCAGACCAAAAGCGGCTTCAAATCGCGCAGCTCCAAACAGGGCAGCACGCAAAACTATAACGAAATCCGCTTCGAAGACAAGAAGGGCGCCGAGGAGATCGTCATCCACGCCGAACGCGACCTCTCCACCACGGTGGAGAACAACGAGACCCGGACCGTCTACGGGCAACGGACGACCACGATCAAGAAAGACGAAACTCTCACCATCAGCGAGGGCAACCGCAAAGAAACACTCGAGCAAGGCAACGACACCCTGGAGCTCTGGAAGGGCAATCGCGAGGTCACCTTGATGAAGGGCAGCGACAGCCTGTCGGTTCAGATGGGCAACGTCACCATCAAGGCGCCGGCCGGCACTCATGGCACCACGGCGCTTCAGATCGAGATCACCGGAACGACCAGCGTGAAGGTCGTCTGCGGAGGAAGTTCCATCCAGATGACGCCCGGAACGATTGACATCGCGAGCCCGGTGATCACCATCAAGGGCGGAATGGTGAAGATCAACTGCTGAGGACGCCGATGCCGCCGGCTGCACGCCTCACCGACATGCACACCTGCCCGATGTCCACTCCCGGCACGCCGCCGGTCCCGCACGTGGGCGGGCCCATCCTACCGCCCTGTGCGCCCACGGTGCTTGTCGGCGGCCTGCCCCAGGCCCGCGTGACGGACCTGGCGACTTGTGTCGGCCCACCGGACATGATTGCGCAGGGGGCGGCCACGGTTCTGGTGCAAGGGCTGCCTGCGGCGCGGCTGGGCGATACCACGGTCCACGGCGGGGTGATCGTGGCCGGCATGCCCACCGTGCTCATCGGAGGCCCGGCCTTCACGGCTCGTCCCGTAGGCAGGGTCATGCGTCTGCGTTGGGGACTGCCACCGTGGGAGTGGCGACTCACCTACGGCAACGCCATCGAGATCCGTCCCGATCCCAACGATCCGACGTTCCAAACCCGTGCCCTGGCGGCTTTGATCCGGCTGGACATGACCAACACCATGCACAGCGCCTTCGATGCCATCGAAGCCCGCGGCCGCCGCGTCACCCTCGAGAACTACCGACCCGGACCAGGCGAAGATCCTTACAACGCCTACTGCCGCGCCCACGATATCGACGCCGCACTTGATCCTCGACGGGGATCGGACTCCACCGTGGTATGGAACCCCGACGTGCACGGCTTCGGCGCCCCGGGTACGACACCGGACTGGCAGCAACCCGGCGCCGACGTAATCCTCGGTCACGAACTCATCCATGCCACGCATAACGCCACGGGCACTCACGGCGACAACTGGCAGAACGGGGTCGCCGTGGACGAAGAACGCAATACGGTCGGGCTTCCGCCCCAAACTTATAACCATCCCTTTGACCAGGCAGGTTACAACGGCACGGCTCTGCCGGATACGACCGGGCAGCCATACACCGAAAACGGCTTGCGCCGCGAGTACCGCGAGCGCGGAATCAGCTCGCCGGTGACCGGCAATCCCCCGGAGTCGCGCCCCTCCTACTACACGGATGACCCGCCCGTTTTCTGAACCATGCCCCCCGCGCTCAGGATCGCGACGCTGTGCCTGCTGGCGACGCTGTCCCTGGCCGGCCAACAACGCGGCGAACATGCATCGAGGAGGCGAGAAACGATGGCTTTCCCGGCCACGCTCACCGCAAGCTTCCGAACTACGGCCGATCAGCTCCAGGCGGAGTACGTTCTCACCAACGCCGGCCGTGAACCGCTCTATGTCATCAACCTCTCCATCCGGGTTACTTCCCAGGGCGCTACCGTCGAGCCCGCAACACCGAGGGCGGCCCTGGCAAGCGCCGGGGAGTTAGTGCTATCCAGTGCGATCCCGCCCTTCGATCCCAGCGTCAGCTACGCCGTTCCGCCCCGGTTCTACGCCTCACGGTTGGA
>Ga0308390_1000299_pt1 | contig 37372 bp, 24 predicted proteins | sample Hotspr2Sample149_FD_202358 | JGI IMG/M metagenome (GOLD analysis project Ga0308390, IMG submission 202358) | Hot spring phototrophic mat microbial communities from Mushroom Spring, Yellowstone National Park, Wyoming, United States - 20040719_149 ...
AGAATAAACGACGAGACCGCGGAATTAAGAAATAAAATTGCCGAATTAAAAGAGAAATTAAAGTCAAACGAAGATTTCGATCGCGAAGCGGTATATCAAGAGCTTGAAGCGCTTGAGAATGAATTGGACGAAAAATACGAAGAAATTTTAGACGAAATTCTTCCCGAAGTTTTTGCTATTGTAAAAGATACTTGCCGTAGATTAGTCGGTCAAAGCTGGGAAGCAGCCGGCAATAAAATAACATGGGATATGATACCGTATGACGTACAGTTATTGGGCGGAATAGTATTGCATCAAGGAAAGATAGCCGAAATGGCAACTGGGGAAGGAAAAACGTTGGTGGCTACAATGCCCGTTTTCTTAAACGCTCTTACCGGCAGAGGAGTTCATGTTGTTACAGTCAACGATTATCTTGCAAAAAGAGACAGCGAGTGGATGGGCAAAATTTATCAGTTTCATGGATTGACAGTCGGCTGCATATTGAATACGATGGATACCGAACAGCGAAAAAAAATGTATAATTGCGATATAACTTATGGAACAAACAACGAATTTGGATTCGATTATTTAAGAGATAATATGGCTATCGACGCTTCGCAAATTGCGCAGCGCGGGCATAATTACGCAATAGTAGACGAAGTAGACTCTGTTTTAATCGACGAGGCTCGAACTCCGCTTATTATTTCCGGACCAGTCGATAGAGACGATCATCAATTTTACGATATGAAGCCATTGGTTGAACGATTGGTAAAAGCTCAAACAAATTATGTGGCAAAGATACTTGCCGAAGCCGAAAAAATCTTAAGCGAAGATCCAAACAGCTTTGAAGGCGGAATGCTTTTGCTTCGAGCTCATAGAGGATTGCCAAAATCAAAAAAACTTTTAAAGCTTCTTAACGAAGAAGGATATAAAAAATTGATGCTTGACGTTGAAGCGGAGTTTTTGCGCGATCAGATGAAAAGAATGCACGAGATAGACGACGAGCTATATTTTGTAATCGACGAAAAAAATCATACGATTGATATTACAGAAAAAGGTTTGGAAGAATTGTCGCGCGGAAACTCTGAATCAAAAGAATTTTTCATTATACCCGATTTAGCCGCTCAACTTAGCGCTCTTGAAAATGAAAATTTAACGTTTGAAGAAAAAGCTCGCAAAAAAGAAGAAATATATAAAATATATTCCGAACGAAGCGAAAGAATTCATACGATTCATCAGCTGCTTAGAGCATATGTTATGTTTAATCGCGACGACGAGTATATTGTGAGCGAAGATGGAAAAGTTTTAATTGTAGACGAATTTACTGGAAGAGTTCTTCCAGGCAGAAGATATTCGGACGGCTTGCATCAGGCAATCGAGGCTAAAGAAAATTTGAAAGTCGAGCGCGATACCCAAACTTTAGCCACAATAACTTTGCAAAATTATTTCAGGTTGTATAAAAAATTAGCTGGAATGACTGGCACTGCCGAAACTGAAGAGGCGGAATTTTACGATATTTACAAGCTTGAAGTCGTAGTTATACCGACAAATAAGCCGGTTATAAGGGAAGATTTGGACGATTTGATTTATAGAACAAAACGAGAAAAGTATAACGCAGTTATTAAAAAAATCGAAGAGTTAAGAAATCAACAAAGACCCGTTTTGGTTGGAACGACATCTGTGGAAGTTTCTGAAACTCTAAGCAGAATGTTAAAAAGAAAAGGAATACCGCATAATGTTCTGAATGCAAAGCAGCATCAGCGCGAAGCTGAAATAATCGCTTTTGCCGGTCAGCCGAGCGCGGTTACAATTGCGACAAATATGGCGGGACGCGGAACCGATATAAAATTAGGCCCTGGCGTCAAAGAAAAAGGGGGATTGTATATTATTGGAACTGAAAGGCATGAATCGCGAAGAATCGATAGACAATTACGCGGTAGGGCTGGCCGACAAGGGGATCCGGGAACTTCTCAATTTTATCTTTCTCTTGAAGATGATTTATTGAGGCTTTTCGGAAGCGATAGAATAGCGTCTGTTATGCAACGAATGGGTGTGGAAGAAGGCGAAGTTATTCAGCATCCGATGATTACTAAATCTGTCGAGCGAGCTCAAAAGAAAGTAGAAGAAAATAATTTCGCTATTAGAAAACGATTGCTTGAGTATGATAACGTGATGAATAATCAGCGCGAGGTTATTTATAAAAAAAGACGAAAGGCTATCGAAGGAGAAAGATTAAAAGGGGAAGTTTTTAATATGCTTGAAGAATATGTCGACGAGTTGATTGAGGAACATTTTGAAGACGCAAATATCGACGCTATTAATGAGGCTTTGCAAAATAGATTTTTGATTAAAGCAAACATTAAGAGCGAAGAATTTGAATCAATCGGAAAAGATGGTCTTAAACAAAAAATTATTGAAGCGGCAAAGTTTTTCTATCAAGAAAAAGAAAAAGCCTTAGGTTCAGACTTAATGGCTCGCATTGAAAGATTCGCTTTTCTGAGCGTTATCGACGAGAAATGGAAAGAGCATTTGCGCAATATGGACGATTTGAAAGAAGGAATTCATTTGCGGGCTTACGGTCAGAAAGATCCGTTGATTGAATATAAAAAAGAATCGTTTGAATTGTTCGTTAATTTGTTGAACGAAATTCGAAACGATATTCTTTCGTTTTGTTTCAGATTCTTTCCGCAACAGTTTGAAGAAGAGCAACAAAGAAGAAGAAGAAGGCAAGTTCCGCAAAGATATCGAGAAGTCAAAGAAAATGTCGACGGTATGAGAGCTTCAGGCGAAGGGGAAGCTCAAGTATCTCAAAGAGGAAAGCTGCAGCCAATTGTTGTCGACGAAAAAATCGGCAGAAACGATCCCTGTCCTTGCGGCAGCGGCAAAAAGTATAAGCATTGTTGCGGCAGAAATCTTTAAAATTTTTTTTGTATTTTTGTTTATTTTAGTTTGAGAGTTACTTTTTAGAGGACAGTTGTATGAAAAAAATAGAAGCTATTATTAGACCTTTCAAGCTGGACGAAGTTAAAGAAGCTATCCTTGAGGAAGGCGTAACTGGAATGACAATAACTGAAGTCAGAGGTTTTGGCAGACAAAAAGGACATACTGAAAGTTATCGCGGCGCGGAGTATAGAATTGATTTTGCTCCTAAAATTAAAATTGAAATTTGCGTCCCCGACGAAATTGTCGATAATGTTATTAATGTTATTTTGAAAACGGCTAAAACAGGACAAATTGGCGATGGCAAAATTTTTATTTATAATATCGAAGAAGCTATAAGAATAAGAACTGAAGAGTCGGGAAAGGGCGCTTTGTAAAATAAAATTATAACATTAAATATTATGAAAAAAAATATTGTTTTTGTTTTTTTGCTTTTTGGCAGTTCAATTTTTTTTTATTCTTGTTCAATATGGAAAAATTTTACAGCGTATTATAATTTGTTTTACAACGCCTCTTTGTTATATGAAGAAGCTGAAAATAATCTGCTTCGTCAAAAAACTGATATTTTAGCTTTTGAAGAGCCAACGCCAAATAATCAAATTGTTCAATCGCTCAATAAAGTGATTGAAAAATGTTCTAAGATTCTTCAGTTTCATAACCAATCCAATTTTGTCGACGACGCTTTGTTGCTTATAGGAAAATCATATTATTATCAAAAAAGCTATTTGCAAGCTATTAGAAAATTTGCCGAGCTTGAAGCAAAATATCCAAATAGCAATTTTATAGCCGAATCAAAGTTGTTTAGTGGAAAAACAAAACTTCAGCTTGAAATGTTTGACGAGGGCTTAAATGATATTGCTGCCGCTAAAGAAAAAGCAAAATTATGGAGGGATTATAAAACAATTGACGCAGCTTTTGTCGCTTTAATTTCATATTCGTTAAAATTTAATTCTCAAGAAGAATCGCTTAAATTAATTCAAAATTCCTTAGACAGCGTTTACGATAAAACGACTCTCGCAGTTTTGCTCTTTAAAAAAGGAAGCATTGAAATTAAAATTCAGAATTTTGAAAAAGCTAGAGAATCTTTCTCCAGAGCTGAAAAATTATCGAAAGATATTAATTTTCAGTTTCAATGCGAGCTTCAACTTGCTAAGATTAACTATATGACAAATAATTACAGAGAAGCTGAAGGAATTATTAAAGAAATGCTATCGAAAGAGAAATATAAACAATATTTTGATATGCTTGAGCTTGAGTTAGGAAAGTCATATCTGGAAGAGAAAAGAATCGAAGAAGCTAAAGAACAATTTATTCGCGTCGACACATTGTATAAAAATACAAAAAGCGCTAGCTTTGCAAAATTTTATCTGGCTCAAATTTATGAGAAAAACGAGTCGAACCTCTCGACGGCAAACAATTATTATAAAAGTATAATCAACGCAAATATAGACGAAAATTTTAAAACAATCGCTCGTCAAAAAAATGTTTATTTAAATAAATATGAAAAACTTAAAGCCGAATCATTTAAATTAAGAAGAGATTCGCTTTATTTGCAAAATCCGGAAAAATTTATCGAAGACTCGATTAAAATAGCGGTGGAAAACAGAAAAATCGACAGCGTCGCAAAAATAATCGCAAGTCAAAGTCAACAACAAAGTCAGGAGCAAAGTCAAACGATTCAAAGAGGAAGAGATAGACGAGGAGATAGCAGAACAAGCTCTCAAACAGTTCAAAAAACAGAAACGGGGCAGGGAAGAAAAACATTGCCGCAAAGACCTAATATAAGCGCCGATTCCGTAAACTTTTTGTTGACTCAAAATTATTTTGAGCTTGCAAATCTTTTTTTATTAGAGTTGAATTATCCAGATTCGGCTTATTATTATTATAATTTGATTTTAAATTCTTTCAAGGAAAATTCTTTTACTCCTTATGCGAAGTATTCTCTGGCTATGTGCTATAGCTCAATAGGAGACTCAAATGGTTATAAAAAAGTATTGACAGAAATTTACGAAAAATATCCGCAAAGCGATCCTGGAATTGCAGCCGCTCAAGAATTGAAAAAGAAGCCTTATGAAAAGCCTAAAGATCCTGCGGAAGAGAAATATGCAAACGCTGAAAAATTAACAAATGAAAAAAATTACGGCAAGGCGGTTGAAGCATTTTGGAAAATTTATAACGATCATAAAAGCTCGCCGCTTGCTCCTAAAGCTTTATATGCCGCCGGCTGGATCAGCGAAAATAAATTGTTGGATATGAAAAAAGCCGCCGCAGCTTACGACACGTTGAATCGAGTCTATCCTTCGAGCGAATATTCTCGCGAAATTATGATCAAAATTGGAAATTATAGAAAAGCTGAACTTGAACAAAAGAATAAACAAGATACAATAAAAACTGTAAATGAGAAAAAGCTCGACATTGGAAAAGATTTAAAAATAGACGCTGATACAGAAAATTTAGATCAAAACCTTTTTAACGACGCTAAAAGCAAAGCCGATTCTTTGAGAAATAAAGAAAGTAGAAGCAGAAATCGTTAATTATATCTATCTCAAAAATGAAATTAAAAAAATTGGAAGAAATTGTTCAGGAAGGGGAAAATATAAGATGCGAATTTAAATTAAAATTTTCAAGCGCTGAAAAAATAGCGAAGGAGATTTGCGCGTTTGCAAATACAAAAGGGGGATATTTGATTTTTGGAGTCGAAGATAATGGAGAAATTGTCGGCGTCGAAAGCGAAAAAGAAGAAACAGAACTTGTGATCGAAACAATAAAAAATCATTGTTTCCCAGAAATTAAATACGCTGTCGATTATGTGGAGTACAAAGGCAAAGAAGTCGTAGTGTTTGAAATCTTTGAGTCTGATATTAAGCCGATTAAAGTCGTTAATTTGCCAAATAACGAAGAGAGCTCCGAACAAGCATATGTAAGAGTTGGCTCAAAGTCAGTTCCAGCTGGGAAAGAACTTGCAAAACTTCTTAAGAATATTTCCGACGGTCTGCCTTTGATTAAATATTCGATTGGTCATAACGAGCGATTAGTTTTTGAATATTTGAAGAAAGAGGAAAAGATAACGGCAAAAATTTTAAAAAATCTGGCAAATATTTCTGAAAGAAGAGCGTCGCGGGTTTTAATTAAAATGACTCGAGCAAATTTGCTTTTTATTCATAACGACGAGAAAGGGGAAAATTATTTTACTTTGGCTGAGGATATAAAATAAAAAGCGAGAAGAATGCCTTCTCGCCTGTAGTTTTTGTTTCGAATGACAATTTGCATTCAAAATTTGTTTACCGTACTAAGCTTTTGTAAGAAGTAAATCTGCTTGCCATAGTAACGCCGGGATTTTTTTGTTTAAATTTCTTTTCGCAGAATTTTTTAGCAGCTTCTAATCTTTGTTGCATCTCGCCGGCGGCTGAATATTTATAAGGGACAAACTCTCCGCCAGCGTTGGATATTTTCCATAATTTTTGCAAAACAGAAATAGACGCGAAAGGATCGTATCCGGCGTTTGCTAAAAGAACTATCGCAATTTTATCGGCTTCTAATTCGTATTCGAGCAGTCTTTTGTTTACGATCCTATTATACATTTCGACGGCCATTTGATCCAATTCTTCTTCCCATTCTTCTTTTTCAAATCCTTCTTCTTCTTCAAATTCGGAAAATTCCAAATCAAATTGTATTTGAGCTCGTCTTTTAGACATTTCTTGCATTCCATGTTTTCTTATAACGTGAGCTAATTCATGAGCGAAAATGAAAGCAAGCTCGGCTTCGTTGTCGCATAATTTAAATGCTCCTTTGGTAACGAATATGAATCCGCCTGGACAAGCGTATCCGTCTGGATTGTTGTCCGTTAAGATTATGGGAACAAAGTTCTGATCGTAATATTTTGTTTTAAACGTTAAAGTATAAATCATCATATATGAGTATTTATTTAAATTATGATCGTTTATATAGCCAGACGAAAGAAGACGAGCGGCAACCCCAGCTCCGACAAAATATTCGTTAAGAAAGAATTCATAATATGGATCTTTCAAGTTTAAATCTTCTAGTTTCATTTTATTTTTGTTTTCAGAATTTGAATTATAAACAGGTTGAGCAAAAGCTAGAAAATCAGAAACTGTAATTTTAGGAGCGGAAAGCTGAAATAAAGCGTCGACATCTCCTTCATTTGTGTGACCGACTTTTTTATTTAAGCCTTTTACTGCGGCCGCAATTCCAGTCTGCGAAGCGCGAGTTCCAGAAAAATCTTTTGCCAATCTTTCGCCATAGCCTTCGGTAGATTGAGTTTCGGTCAAACAGTTGTTCGCCATCCATCCTGAGGTTCCATCTTCTAATTTTACTTTGCTCCAATTTTCTTTGCTTTCAATTATTTCTACTTTATTTCCTTTTGGAACGGCCTGAACTAAAGGGAAAAAAGGAGCTGGTCCTTCTCTCATCATATTAATTTCGCGAGCTGTGAATTTAATGGCGCTTGAAAAAAATAATGGAAAAATAATAAGCGAAAATAATTTAATTGCAACATTCATTAGATTAGCCCTCCTTAAAAATTTTTATAATTCAAATTTAAAATTTTTCTTCAGCAATAAAAATGCCATTCCAATCCTTTGGCAAGTTTTCTTTTGACAAATTTAAGCATCTATTGATGTATAGTTTTGTAGCCGTATCGTCTTTTTTCAATTCAAGAGCTTTTTCAAATTGATTTTTCGCTCTTTCAAAATCTTTTATTCTGTAAAGAGCCAGTCCAATTTCAAAGATGTCTCTAAAAACGATTAAGTCTTTGTCGACTTTTCCTTTTTCTCCGAGCAATTCAAAAACTGTAATCGCAACATCTTTCCCTTTGACTTTAATTAAGTCTAACTCTCGAAATTCAAAATAGTCTTTAGCTTAGTTAAATATCGTTTCGCTAATGATTATATTGGTTCCATAAAGCTTATTTAAACCTTCCAACCGAGATGCAAGATTGACTGAATCTCCAATTGCAGTATAATCGAGATGAAACGCTGCTCCCAAGTTGCCAACGACGGCTTCTCCAGCGTTCAAGCCAATTCGTGTCTCAAATATCGGCTTGTTTTCTTGTTTGTTTTTAAAATTGTAATTTTTAAGAGTAGCTTGAATTTCTAAAGCGGCTTTGCAAGCTTTATAGCATTTTTGATTATCTTCTAAAGGCGCTCCAAAAATAGCCATTATTGAATCGCCAATATATTTATCAATCATGGCGTCGTATTTCAACATAATGTCGGAACAAATTTGAAAGTATTCGTTTAAAAATTTAACGACTTCTTTTGCCGAGTATTTTTCGGCGATGGAAGTAAAATTTTTAATATCAGAAAAAAAAATTGCGATATCGTAAGTTTTTCCTTCAAATTCAATTCTTTCTGGATCATTAATTAGTTGTTCAACGACGATTGGATTTAAATATCTCGAAAAAACTTTTTTGATTAATCTTTTTTCTCTTAACTCAAAATAATATTTATTAAAAGAACCAATTATAATTACTCCTAAACTTCCAAGCAAAAACTTAATGTCGGTCAAAGCTATAAAATAATTTTCGAAAAAATATCCGCTGCAAACTATATAAATTGCGGACAAAATTAGCGCAATAAAGATCGGCAAAAAAATTCCGCTCAAAAAATGAAATAAAATAGCCGCAATTATAATTAATAAGCTTAGAATAAGATTTTCAAATAAATTATTAATTCTTTGCAAATTATTTTTTTTTAGCATTGTTAATAATCCGCAAACGTGAATATAAACTCCAGGCATCGGCTCTTTTTTTGAAATTGAAGTAGGCTTGAAATCCATCAAACCCAAAGCGGCTCCGCCAACGAAAACTATTTTGTCTTTGAATAAATGAGAATATTTTTTCTCTTTTAAATAACTGTCGATTAAAACTTTATAAAACGGAATTCTATTAAATTGTTTTTTATAGTCGGAAATATTTGACCAATTAAGTTCGATAAGATTATTTTTTATGTTATACTCATATAATGCTATGCTGTCTATTTGTCTTTGGGAGAGATTATTCATTAGTTTATACAAGGCGATAGAAGGCGTATATAAACTTAAGGAATCGACTGTAAATTTAAAAATTAAATTTCTTATTACTCCATCTATATTAGGATAAACATTTACGACAGCCAAATTTGCGTTGGAAAGTTTTCCGTAAGGCTTTAATATTTCAACGATAAAATTTGAGTCGCGCGCATTTTTATTTGTCCAAAAAGATTCTTCTAAATTTGCGTTTGATTTTATCAAAGCGGCAAGCAAAGCTATTTTGGATGAAACGATTGATTCGAAAAATTTAGCTTCGGAATAGGAAGAGGAAAGTTCCAATCTTTCAGTTTCGGGGGATGAAAAATCAATATCAAAAAAAACAGCCTTAGAACCGCATTCATTTAAATAATTTAAAACTTCGGCGTAGAAAATTCTAGGAAAAGGCCAGCCTATTCCATTATAATCAAAATAATCAAGAGTTTCTTGATCTATTTCAATTATAGTTATTTGTTCTGATAAGTTTTTGTCTTCGCTCTTAAAAAAATTAAATTTATAATCAAGCAAAGCAAGCTCAATTTTTTTTAATAAATTCGCTTCGCTTGTCAAAATTGTTAAAAGAATCGCGCTAACGCTTGTGAAGATGAAATATTTAATCGATCTTTTAAGATGCATTAAAAATTTATTCGTCTAAGTTTGTTTCATATGAACGACTGCTTTTTTCTCTTCGACGCTTAAAATTTTATCTAGATCTAGCAAAATTAAAAGGCGATTTTCAAGTTTTGCGACAGCGGTGATATATTCGGCGTTGATGCCAGCTACGATATCTGGCGGAGGCTCGGTTATGCTTTTGGGGATTCTTAAAACTTCGCTTACGGAATCTACTATAAATCCTATTGTTTTTCCTTCAATTTCGACGACAATAATTCTGGTATTTTTATCGTGTTCTTTTTTAGGCATTCCTAATCTTGTCCTTAAATCGATGATTGGAATTACTTTGCCTCTTAAGTTGATTACGCCTTCGACAAAATAGGGAGCGTTTGGAACTTTTGTGATTTGAGTAAGCTTATTGATTTCTTGAACTTTAAGTATATTGACTCCAAATTCTTCATTTCCTATTGCAAAGCTCACAAGCTGCAATATTTCATTTTCTTCTTTATGTTTTTCGTCAAATTTTGACATAAAAGCCTCGCGTTATTTTTTTCAAATACATAATATAAAAAAAATTACAATGATGAGAAATTTTTTTTATCTTTTAATAAAAATATAACAACAATCAAGCAAAAGAATGAAGCTTTGTTTTGAAAATTAAACTGACATTATTATGTTATAAATTTAAGATTAAAATAAACGAATGTATGAATTTAAAAATCAAATAGCTTATCTTTTATTTTGCCAACTTATTTGTTGTTGCAAATGAAATTTAAATCAATTTTTTCTGGGCGATTTTTTTAGTAAGTTTAAAATTAAAAAAATAAATTTTGAGGAAGATATGTTAGTGGACGAAGCGAAAAAATTAAATGAGCTTGCAGCCCGTTCAGAAAATTTGCGAGGTTATCTTTAACTTAGAAAAAAAGATATCCGATTTAGAGCAATTAAAATTAAAAACAGAAAATCCGAATTTTTGGAACAATCAAACCGAGGCTCAAAAAATACTAAAAGAAATAAAAAAACTTGAATCGTGGATTAATGAATTTAAATTGCTGGAAGAAAAACTTACATACGCAAAAGAATTGATAGAATTAGTTGAAAGCGAAAACGAAGATTCGATGATTGTAGAAATAGAAAAAGAATTAATCGAAATCGAAAAATATATAAATGATTTAGAATTTAAAAATATGCTTTCAGGAGAGGATGACAATAAAAATTGCATTTTATCAATACATAGCGGAGCCGGCGGAACGGAGGCTCAAGATTGGGCGGAAATGTTGATGAGAATGTATTTAAGATTTTGCGAGAGGCAAGGATTTAAAACGGCAATATTAGACTATCTAGAAGGAGACGGAGCTGGGATTAAAAGCGCGACAATCGAAGTCGAAGGCGAATATGCGTACGGATATTTAAAGTCAGAAAATGGGGTTCATCGACTTGTAAGAATTTCTCCTTTTGACGCAAATAAAAGAAGGCATACTTCTTTTGCCGCTGTTTCTGTTATACCCGAGGCAGACGATACTATTGAAATAGATATAAATCCCGCCGATCTGAGAATAGATACTTATAGATCAGGAGGAAAAGGCGGGCAAAATGTCAATAAAGTTGAAACGGCTGTTCGCATTACTCATATTCCAACTGGAATTGTCGCAGCCTGTCAAAGCGAAAGATCGCAACATCAAAATAGAGAAAACGCGCTTAAGTTATTGAAATCAAAATTATATCAACTTGAAAAAGAAAAATTGGAAGCCCAAAAAGAAGAATTAGAAAAAAGCAAATTAAAAATCGAATGGGGAAGTCAAATTAGATCTTACGTATTTCATCCCTATAATCTTGTAAAGGATCATCGAACGGAAGTTGAAACTTCAAACGCTCAAGCCGTTATGGATGGCGAGCTTATGGAGTTTATTTGGGGCTATTTATTACAATTTGGAAATAAAAAATGAAATTTTATAAGAAAGGAGAAATAATTTGCAAAGAAGGAGAAGTCAATAAAAAATTTTACGTTCTCTTAGGTGGAAAAGCTGGCGTTTATAAAAACGGAATTAAAATAGCTGAATTTACAGAAAAGGGTTCCGTTTTTGGAGAATTGAGCGCGGTTTTAGGAACGCCAAGAAGCGCCGATATAATTGCAGACGAAATTTGTCAAGTTCTCGAGCTTCAATACGATTTCGACGATTTATTAAAAACAAATCCGAATGTTGTAAAGAAAATAATTGCTGCATTGGCAAATCGTTTAAATCAAACGACTGAAAAGTATGTTCGTTTATGCAAAGAAGTTAATAAAACTTGCGAAGATAAAGATTCAAGAGAATGATCTTGTTTCTATAAATTGGAAGTCGCTAAAGAAATTTTAGTTTTGTCAGCGGCAAATTTTACTTTAAATAAAAAAAGCCGCCAACAAGGCGGCTTATAAATTTAATCCATCATCAAAACAGGTTCGATTTTCTTCAAAGCCCAATCGATTTCTTTTTTCTTAATTACAAGAGGAGGAGCAAAACGTATAACGTTATCATGTGTTTCTTTGCAGAGAACGCCTTTGTTTTTTAAAGCTTCGCAGAATCTTCTCGCTCCGCCAGCTTCTGGATGTAGCTCGACTCCAATGAATAATCCTTTGCCTCTTACTTCTTTAATGTGTTTAGATTTGATTTGAGACAATTTTTCTTTAAAGTAAGCTCCCATTTTAGCGGAATTTTCAATTAAACCTTCTTCGACTAAAACTTTCAAACTTTCTCTTGCAATTGCGCAAGCTAAAGGATTTCCGCCAAAAGTAGAGCCATGATCGCCGGGTCTGAACACTCCAAGAACATCTTTTCGCGATAAAACCGCCGATACTGGATAAAAGCCTCCTGAAAGCGCTTTGCCAATCGTTACTACGTCGGGCCTTATTCCTTCGTGTTCAAAAGCGAAAAGTTTTCCGGTTCTTCCCAAACCAGTTTGAATTTCGTCGCAAATAAGAAGAACGTTATTCTGTTTGCAAATTTCGCAGCATTTTTTCAAATAACCTTCTGGAGGAACAACTACGCCGCCTTCGCCTTGTATTGGCTCGACTATAAAAGCGGCTGTATTAGGCGTTATTGCCGCGGCTAATTCATCTGCGTCGCCATAAGGGATAATTTTATAACCAGGCGTAAAAGGTCCAAATCCGTCTCTATATTGCGGTTCTGTTGAAAATGAAATTATTGATATTGTTCTTCCGCCAAAATTATTTTGGCAAGCGATTATTTCAGCTTGTCCTTCTGGAATCCCTTTTACTTTATACGCCCATTTTCTTGCGGCTTTTAAAGCAGTTTCTACGGCTTCGGCTCCGCTATTCATCGGCAATGAAATGTCGAATCCAGTCAAGTCGTGGAGCTCTTTATATAATAAAGGCAATTGATTATTTCTGAAAGCTCTAGAAGTTAAAGTAACTTTTTTAGCTTGTTTCTTTAATGCTTTGTAAATTCTTGGATGGCAATGTCCTTGATTCACTGCAGAGTAAGCGGCTAAGCAATCTAAATATTTTTTGCCTTCGACATCTTCTACCCACGCGCCTTTAGCTTTTTTAATAACTACGTCAAGCGGATGATAATTGTGGGCGCCGTACATTTCTTCGAGCTTAATGTAATCTTCGGTTCTCATAATTCCCTTATTTTTGTTTATAAAAGGTATTGTCAATTTAATAAATTTTGTCCTGATTTTGCAACTTAAAAAAATTATTTTTATATAAAAATTTTATACGTTTAATTAAATATCTATGCGCGAAAAAAAAAATCTTAGCGTTTATATTCATATACCTTTTTGTCAAAGCAAATGCATTTATTGCGACTTTTATTCCGTTATAAAAAATGATAAAGTCAACGACTTTTTAGAAGCTTTACATATTGAAATTGAAAATAAGCTTGCAAATATGAATAATGAAGAATATGATTTATATACAATTTATTTTGGAGGCGGATCGCCGTCAATTTTATCGCCGAAACAGATTCAAGGTATAATAACAAAGATTAAATCAATTTTTAAATCTTGCAATAAAAATATCGAAATTACTTTAGAGGCTAATCCCGGTCAATTAGATTTCATAAAATTGAAAGATTATCATTCGGCGGGAGTTAATCGATTGAGCGTCGGCGTTCAATCTTTTTTTGACGACGATTTAAAATTTTTATCAAGGGTTCACGAATCGAAAGATGCGATAAAAAATATCGAAGACGCATTCAAGGCAGGTTTTGAAAATATTAACGTCGATTTAATATTTAATCTTCCCAATCAAACAAAAAAAAGATGGATTGAAAATTTGCGCAAAGCAATTAGTCTTCCTATTTTGCACGTTTCCGCATATAGCTTAATTGTGGAGAAGGGAACTATCCTAAACAAGATGATTCTTGACAATAGGATAAAAATTGGGAATAGAAATTTTGACGCCGATTTATATAAAGCTGCCATCGATTTTTTTTATGAAAATAATTTTATTCAATATGAAGTTTCAAATTTTGCAAAGGAAGGGTTTGAATGCAAACATAATTTAACTTATTGGAATTATGAAAATTATATTGGCTTAGGTCCCTCGGCTCGCTCTTTTATCGATAAAAAAAGATTTTGGAATTATAGCTCCTTAAATTTTTATTTAAATTCTATTAAAGAAAAAAGGGACGCCGTTTGCGGATCTGAATTTTTAAGCGACGAAAAAATTATCGAAGAATTTTTTATGCTTGGACTTAGAACTGGATTATTGAAAATAGATAAAGCGAAAGACTTTATAGAAAATAAACTAATATTGGAAAAATTTATGTCGCAAATAGAAAATAAGTTATTGGTTTTACAGAAGGAAAAATATTTAGAATACGATAAAATAAACAAAATTATAAAATTAACCAAAAAGGGATTTTTAGTTTGCGATGAAATAATATTGAATCTTTTGAAAGTATTATAAAAATTCCAATCTTGAAAATTTAATAAGGTGAAATTTTATGGCAATGAGCGATTTTTTTAAGAAACGCTTGTAAATATGAAGGTTATCATTTAATATATATAAAATATATAATTTGATATAATTAAATGCTTTATTAAAAGTCGCAATACAAAGCTATTGAGGCTCTTGTTGCGTTATGCAATGAATTCCGCCTCCTCCGATGTTGATTGATCTTGCGTCTATTAAAATTATTTTTCTTTCGGGGAAAACTTTTTTTAATGTAAATTCTGATATTGAATCTAATTTTTTCCATTTTAGTGGATCGCCTTTTCGCCAATATTTCGACTGAATAACGACGTTATTGCTTATAAGAAAATTTAAATATCCTGTCGCAAGAACTACCGTAATCGGCTCTTTGCTTTTTATTGGATTATATGCTTTCATGCTGTCGTTTTCAACTAAATAATTATATACGCCGTCGCCTGGCTTTAATGTGTCGTAAATTGTTGGAGCGAAAGGCATAGGAATAAGTTCGAAAGGATGACCATCTTGATCGGTTTCGTTTTTTAATATTTGCAAATTAATATCCATTCTTTTTTTATTTTCAGCTATAATCGGATCTTTTAATTCTTCTTCGTCTAAACAATAAGCGTAAAGAATTTTATTTGGGGAAACGAACCGGACAATTTGATCTATATGTCCGCCTGTGGTTATAACAGTATATGCGTTAAGTTTTCCGTCGGGTCCTGGCAATAATCTTTTGAAGCTTAGTTCGTCGTCGTATAAGCCAAAAGGCAGCCAGATAATTTTTTTGACGCCGAAAATTCTTTTATATTCTGTTTCAATTTGTTTTTTTGTCAAATTCGGATTGCGGTGTTTTTCTACGCTTTCGACTAATATTAAAGTTCCTTTGCCGTTGAATTCTTTAGCTCCGCCTTCGGAAATAAGGGAAGATGTTATTAATGGCAAGTTTAATTTATGCGCGATTTTTTTATCGACAGATCCTTCGATCTGAGATAAAGGAGAAAATTCGTTTTCATATCCCCAAACGTTAAATTTAAAATCAATTATCGCTTTTTGGCCTTTTTTATTTTTGACAAATATCGGTCCCATATCTCTCATCCATATGTCTTCATATTGCAAAGGTATTATATTAACATTTTCTATCTTTGCTTTAGCTTGGTAAAGATAATCGATTATTTCTTTTTCAATAGTGGAATCGATTTTGGTTGAATCGTTATCGTTTGGTTTTGCAAGCAGATTTACTTTTAAATTTTCTGATAAAGCGGAGATAATTTCCGCTTGAGTTTTTTTTACGTTCAGTCCTTTTTTATTTTCGTATTTAGACCATGACATCCAAACGCTGTATTGCGGCTCGAATTCGCCGGGAAAATAAAAAACGGAGTCGCTTAAAGAGTTAAAATAAGAATAATGAATTTCTTTATTATTTTTTTTATTGCAAGCGATGAATAAGATAAATAAAATAGCAATAAAAAAATCAGTTATTATTTTGCTTCTTTGTCCTTTGCTTAACGACGAAAACGAATTTTTAAGCGAATTAATTTTATTCATTTTGAAAATTTTAAATAAAATAATTTTATTTTTTTATTTTATTATTTTAATTTAATAATAATTAAATAAAAACAAAATCAAAGGAGACAAATATGTTATTCGTATTGTCTATTGTTGCAATAATAATTTCGCTTTTAATTATTATGAAATCCTCAAAAAATACAGCCGGCAAAGAAAAAGGAATAGCAACTTTAGTTTTAGCGGTTTCTTTAACGATTGGACTATTTCAATGCGTTAAGGTAATTCCAGCTGGTCATGTGGGAGTTGTAGATTTCTTTGGCAACGTAAGCGATAAAACGTTAAAAAGCGGAATTAATTTTGTTAATCCGCTTGCTAAGATTATAAAGTTTTCGATCAAAACTCAAGAGTCTAAAGAAATTATGAACGTTCCGTCTAAAGAAGGCCTAAATGTTCAACTTGAAGTAAGTTTGTTGTACGCCTTAGATCCAGAAAAAGCCTCTTTGATTTATAAAACAGTTGGAGAAAACTATCCTGAGATCATTTTGGTTCCTCAATTTAGAAGCGTCGTAAGAGGCGTAACAGCAAAATATGAAGCTCAAGCTCTTTATACTTCGACGCGCGAAAAGTTAGCCGGCGAAATAAAAGAAGAATTATCCGCTTTGGTAAATCCAAGAGGAATTTTAATTGAAAATGTGCCTTTAAGACAAGTAATTTTGCCTGCCGGTCTTACTCAAGCAATTGAAGAAAAATTGAAAGCCGAGCAAGAGAGCCAGAGAATGGCTTTTGTATTGCAAAGAGAAGCTCAAGAAGCCGAAAGAAAAAGAATCGAGGCGAAAGGTATTGCGGATTTCCAAGAAATTGTTTCTAAAGGAATTAGCGAGCAATTGCTAAAGTGGAAAGGCATCGAAGCTACTGAAAAATTAGCAAACTCTTCTAATGCTAAAATTGTTATAGTAGGAGCTGGCAAAGACGGTTTGCCAATTATTCTTGGAGGAAATTAAATAATTGGAAATCTATTATGGACGCGCCAAAAAAAATTAAGCTTGATAAAGAAAAATCTTGTCTTGTAATTATATGGCAGAACAATGTTACGCATGAATTGCCTTTAAAATTTTTGAGGGATGAATCTCCTGACGCTGGAAATAAGGGAGAAACAATTTTATGGCGACATTACGATCCGCCAAAAAAAGAAAAGAAGGAAACGCCAGAAATGTATCAAGTAGAAAATATTATTCCAGTTGGTTCGTATGGCATTCAAATAGTTTGGAAAGACGGTTTTGACGATGGAATATATTCCTGGGATTTGCTTTGGAGATTTGGAGAATATATGGAAGTTAAGAATTCTTTATCGGCAGATTTTGAACACGATCATAATCACAATCATAAAGAAGGCAAGAAATAAACAAAAAGATAGTTTAATTATACGAATGTTTCGACAAGTTCAAATTTGAAATAAGTGATATGAAACATCCGTTGAAAAAATAAACCACATAGAACGCAAAGAGGCGTAGAGTGTTTTTCATGGAGTAACTATAACGCATACCTTGTCATTGCGAGCGTTAGCGAAGCAATCCATTTCTCAGCTTAATCGAAATTGCTTCAAGACTTCGTCTGTGGCAATGACTACACATACGCGTCATTGTGAGCGAAGTGGAGTTTTATTTTCCAGATATAAACAACTTGTGAATGATAAAGGATCCTCATTCTTCTAGTGGTATTAAGTTTCTTAATAAAAAAGTAAAAACAAACTATATTGATTTTTATTCAAGATATTGATAATTTATAAAACAAAAATCTAATAGTAAGAGGAGTATTAAATGAAAAAGTTTTCATTTGTTTTTTTAGCTTTGTTTAGTTTAACAGTTTTTGGCCAGAAAGCTAAAGTTGAAAAATTAGAAAAATTAAATTTAACAAATTTTGAGAATCAAGCTTATTACCCAGTTCTATCTAGCGACGGCAAAGTATATTTTACAAAATCAAATTATCAAGGAATTTATTCCTATGATTTAAAAACAAAAAAAATCGATATCATAACTGAAGATTTAGGCTCTGGATATGAATTTCAAATTTCGTCTGACGGAAAAACGATAATATATCGCAAAGACGAATTTATTAATAATTTAAAATACTCAAGCGTTATTAAATTGGAATTGCCAAAAAAAATTAAACAAACGCTTGTTGAAAATAATCGTTTTGTATCGCCTGCCAAAATTTTAAGCGGTGGAGAAATAGCTACCACAGTTCAATCGTCGTATAAAAGAATTGGAACTATCAAAGCTACAAATTTACAAATTAATCTTCCGAAGTATTACGTCGAAATAGAAAATCAATTGATAGCTTTATATGTCGATGGAACAAAAAAATTATTGGATCCTTTAAGAGTAAAAAATTATATCTGGCCAAGCGTATCGCCCGATAATAAAATGTTGCTTTTTGTCGCTGTTGGAGAAGGAGCTTTTGTTTCCGATTTAAATGGCAAAATTTTGCATAGGCTAGGATATGCGAACGCTCCCATTTGGTCTCCTGATGGAAAGTATATCGCATATATGATAGACGAAGACGACGGTCATAAATTATTAAGATCAAGCGTATATGTTATGCATTTAGAAACTAAAACCGTAAGTTTAATAGCTAAAGATTTAAAAGGAATGTATCCAAAATTATCGCCCGATGGAAAAATGTTGGCCTTTAATACCGAAGATGGAAATATTTATATCGCTTATTTGAAATATGATTCTAAGTAAATTAAAAATGTGGAGCGAAAAAATGAGAAATGATTTATATAAAAAATTTATAGTTTTATTTTTTGCGATACTGTTATCATATCCGTCAATGGCTCAAAACTTTAGCGGAATCAAAATATGCATAGACCCAGGACACGGAGCTTATGGCTCTGAAGATAGATATATTCCAGCGACAGGTTTCTGGGAATCTGAAAGCAATTGGATTAAAGCGAATTATCTAAAGGATATTTTAAGCGCTAAAAATGCGACTGTAATTTTGACAAGAAACTGTCAAGGAACAGGATGCGATATTAGTTTATCAGCTCGCGTGGCAGTTGCAAATAACAACAATGCCGATTATTTTCACTCAATACACAGCAATGCCGCTAATGCTTTAGCTAACTATACCGTTGTTTTTTTTAGAGGAGCTAATGACAACTCGCCAGCTTGGCCGCAAGCAAAACAAATGGGCGGCATTATGTCAAACGAAATATACAAAGTTAATTATACAACAGCAGGCTATAATCGATCTGATTATGGAAATCTTGGTTTTTATTTGGGAGTTTTAAGCGGATTAAATATGCCCGGAACATTAAGCGAAGGCTCTTTTCACGATTATATTATTGAAAGCTGGCGTTTAATGAATAACGAATATAAAAAACACGAATCGTGGGCAATAGCTAGATCGTTTCAAAAATTTTATAATAAAACTGATTTCCCAACCGGAATTATATGCGGATTTGTACGCGATCAAACAAAAATAACTTCATATCCGCAAAATAGCGCTTTAACGCATGATAAATATGTTCCTATAAATGGAGTTAAGGCGACAATTGTACAATTAAATAAAGTTTATAATGGCGATTCGAAAAATAACGGTTTTTACTTTTTTGAAAATATAGCTCCAGGAACATACGACGTTAAATTAGAAGCTAAAGGATATAAAAATAAAACGATAAGCGTTACGGTATCGGCAAATGTTTCCGTAAGAGAACATATATATTTGGATACAGCCGCAGCCGTTCCAACTTTCCAAACTTTATGGGAAAGATGTTCGCGCGCCAACTCTAAGCCCGCCTGGTTTGGAAGCAATACTGAAAGAGGCATCGCTTATACTAATGGGAAATTGTATGTGGCAAGCAGAGGAGAAGGTTCGCCAAAAATTAAAATTTTGAACGCTTTGACAGGTCAGGATATTGGCGAATTAAATATGAATGGAGTCTCCGGCGGAACTTATGCAATAAACGACGTGGAAAGCTCATGGGATGGAAAAATATTTGGTTGCAATTTAACGACGAATGCCAAAACCTCGCCATTTAAAATTTATGTCTGGAATAGCGATAATTCAGCTGCGGAATTGTTTATAAGTTTTGCCGCTTCTGAAGCTTTAAGATTAGGAGATAATTTTACTGTTTACGGAAGTTATTCTTCAAACGCTGCTATTTACGCTTCAGCCCAACAAACATCCAAAGTTTTTAGATGGTTGATTGTAAACGGGACATTGCAAAGTCAAACGCCTGAAATAATAACGCTGCAAAATCTAACTTTAGGATATACTCCTTCAGTAGCTCCTTTTGGTTATGATGCAAACAGCGATTTTTACGTTAATGCTTTAGGCATTCAAGTTAGTTTATTTGGAGCAAATGGACAAAATAAAGGCAGTATAAGCGGATCTGTAATACCAACTGGAAGTTCTTCAATTAAAACTTTTGTTAAAGATAGCAAAAGATTTTTAGCCGCCTTTCAATTTAATAATACGGCAGGAGATCCAAATGGACAAAATGTAAGAATAGTAGAAGTTACAGCTGGAAGCTCTGGAGTTTCAGAATCTGACGTATATGGAGTAACGCCGCGTTTAGGCGATGACAATAATGCAAATGGAACTGGCGATTTTGCATATTGGGCTGACGGCCAAGGAAATTATGTGATTTTTGTTCTTGCGACTAATAGCGGTTTAGGAGCATACTGGTGTAAAGCCGAACCGCTATACAACGGCGGAAGTTTGACCGATGTCGAAAAAGATAATAAGACAACAAATTTGCTTGCAAGCGAATATTGGCTTCAACAAAATTTTCCGAATCCATTTAATCCGCAAACAATTATTGAATTTAATTTGCCTTCGGACGGAGAAACATCATTGAAAGTTTACGATTTATTAGGCAAAGAAGTTTTCAAGATTTACGAAGGTCGTTTAAATTCCGGCTTGCATCGTTTTACTTTTAACGCCATGGGTTTGAACAGCGGAGTTTATATTTACAAATTAACTTTTGAAGGCAAGTCAATTTCAAGGAAGATGTTATATATAAAGTGATAGCGTAATTTTTTATACGAAAGTTTTAATGAAAAATTAAAACTTTCGTTTTTTATCAATTTTAAGAGGTCAATAATGAAAAGAAAATACTTTATTGCATTTATTTTTTTCGAGCTTTTAATTAATGGGCAAGCGATATCACAAGATTTTTCAGGAATAAAAATATGTATAGATCCCGGCCATGGAGCTTACGGACCAAACGATAGAAATATTCCTGACGTAGGTTTTTGGGAATCTGAAAGCAATTGGATAAAAGCTAATCAACTAAAACAAATTTTAACTGCTCATAACGCTAATGTTATTTTAACCAGAAATTGCCAAGGAACTGGATGCGATATTAGTTTATCGTCTCGCGTTGCGATTGCAAATCAAAATAATTCCGATTTTTTTCATTCCATACACAGCAACGCCGCAAATCAACTTGCTAATTATACGCTATTGCTCTTTAGAGGACTTAACGACAATTCTCCTGAAAATCCTCTTGCAAAACAGATGGGCGCCATAATGTCTGTGGAAATATACAATGTCCATCGAACGACAGCCTCTTACAATAGGGCTGATTATTCTTTTCTTGGCTATCATTTAGGAGTTTTAAACGGCTTAAATATGCCTGGAACATTAAGCGAAGGATCTTTTCATGATTATAGAATAGAATGTTGGCGTTTAATGAACAATGAATACAAAAAGCACGAAGCCTGGGCAATCGCTCGATCGTTTCAAAAATTTTATAATAAGTCAGCCTTTGGAGTTGGAATTGTTGCAGGCATTTTAAGAGATAAAGATAAGAATAATACCTTGCCATTTAATTCAAGTTTGCCAAACGATAAATTTTTGCCATTGAATGGTATTAAAGTCACGTTAAAAGAATTAAATAAAGTTTATTATACAGACAATTACAACAATGGTTTTTACTTTTTTGATTCTTTACAACCTGGAACTTATAAAGTAATTTTTGAAAATGTCGACTACGATAAAGACAGCGTTACGTTAGTCGTTAAAGCTAATGAAACGGTATTTGGCGACAAATTTTTAAATTATAATACTTCGTTGCCTCCTTTTGTAGTTTCTTATCAACCAGCAAGCCTGAATGACAGCATTAGAGTTTTTGATCAAATACAAATAACTTTTAGCCGGGAGATGAATATCGCATCCGTTCAAAACGCTTTTTCAACAAACCCTCCAAGTCAAGGAACTTTTGGCTGGTCTGACAATAACAAAATTCTATCGTATAAGCCGATAGGAATCTTTCAAAAAGCGACCGTTTATACTGTAACTATAGACACAAGCGCAAAAAGCTTTTTCAATGTTAAATTAACGCAACCGTTTTCTTTTCAATTCGTCACAAAAAATAAAGACAGACTTTTGTTGCTGAAAAATTTTCCTCGGCAAAATTTAAATAACGTTGCGGAAACATTTTTATTTAAACTTTATTTTAACGGTTCGATAAATAACGCGTCATTTGTCGGAAAGCTTTTTCTTTACGATAAAAATAATCAAAAAATAACTTTGAAAAATTTAAAAATTGAAAATAAAAACAATATTGGTCTTGCGACTTTTGAGCCAAAAGATCCTTTAATTAGAGGCGAAGAATATCGTTTAGAATTATCTCCTACAGTTAACGACGTCGAAGGTTATACTTTGCTTGAAACTCACAATATCAATTTCAGAATAACGCAAAGCCAAATTCAAAGCGGAACCATTTTGAATAATTTTTCAAACTTAAGCGAATGGAAACAGCCAAGAATTTCAACAGGTTCTATCGGCATAGATACTACAAAAAGCAAATTTGAAATATTGGCGGAACGATTTTATTCTTCTTCGACATCTGGAAAATTAACTTATTCATTTTTGCAACAATCAAATGCGAGAGCGATTGTTAAGCTTAATAATCCAATCGATATATCAAGCAATAAATTATCTGTTGTAGTTTACGGAGACGATAATGGCAATACTTTGAGTTTTATTTTGTTGAATGACGGTTCGGAAGTTAATGTAAAAGTCGACTCTCTTGATTGGACTGGTTGGAAAATAGTATCGATCGATTTAAATTCTTTAGGAATGACCGGTTCGATAAAATTTGTAGGAATTAGCGTAGATAAAACTAACAGTGGAGAAAAAGATGGAGTCATTTATGTCGACGATTTGCAAATTGACGCTTCGCTGAAATCGGAAGAAAATATCGTTTTCTTAGCTAATGAATTTGAACTTTTTCAAAATTATCCAAATCCGTTTAATCCCTCAACAACTATAAGTTTTTATTTGCCTAAAGCGGGAGTTGTTAATTTAGAGATCTATAATCTACTAGGAAAGAAAATAGACGTTTTATTAGACAAAGCTTATTTAAATGCCGGATTTCATAGAATTTCTTTCGACATTAAAGATAAAGAATTTCCGTCAGGAGTTTATTTTTATAAATTAACATTCGATAATCAGATTAAAGCTAAAAAAATGCTTTTAATTAAATAAAAAGAGCCGACCTTAAGTCGGTTCTTTTTGGAGTTGCAAAATGAAAAATTATTTATTTTTAACTCTTCTTTTTTTTTCAATCAATTTAAATAACTTTGCTCAAAATGCAGCTCTTCCGACTTTTAAGTTGTTAAATTACGTTGAAAATACAATTATCGCATCAAATTATTACGAAGACGAAGTTTATTTAATAAAAGAAGGCAAAAGCGAATTAATTATTTCTTCGCCTGGCGCTGGCAGATTTACTGACTTTGATTGGCAAAATCTGCGTTTCTCCTTTAAAGAAATCGATATAGAAAATAATTTACAAAGACCTGCAATTTACCTTCTTAATCAGATAAGAATTATTTATCTCGACAATTATGCGACTCGCGTAGGTCAGCCATCCTTTTCAAAAAATGACGATGTCGCTTATTTTTATGAAAATAGTTTAATAGTAAAAAATCTTAAAAATGGCGGCGAAAAAAAAATCGCGTTTAATTTCTTTTCAAATAGAGCTCCCATTTCTCCCGATGGAAATTATGTTGTCGTAAAAAATGATAATGACGAATTAATTCTTTTTAATCTTTCAAGCGGGCAACGGAAAAAAATAAGTCCCGAAAATAAATCTTGCTTCAACGCAATATGGTCAAGCGATGGAAGATATATTGCGTTTGTTTCAAATCGGATGGAAATATTTGTTTACGATTTAAATAAGAACGAAGTAAAATTGTTTGATTACGGCGAAATTTTTGAATGGAATAGAAAAAATAACGAGCTTTTGTACGAAAGGAAAATATTCGACGCAAATCAAATGAGCTTTGTCGAAAAAAGTTTAAATATTTATAAAGCAGATAAAGAAACAATAAGAAAGATAAAAAATATACGCGACGATGAAATCATATCGGCTGTATTTTCATCTATTGACGACGAAATAATAATATCTACTTCGTTAGATCAATTGTCATTTTCAATTATAAATTTAACTACGAATAAAACTAAAAAGATAATAATTGAAAAATCTGACGCTACAATGTCGAAGGAATCGCGCGTCTTTAAACTAAAAAATATTCAAAGCGAAATAAATTTGTCAAGAAATATTGATTGGGTTCACGTTCATCAAGTTTATCAAACGCGGCAAGATTGGAATCAGGGAAGGTCCTGTTGCGGAGCGGCAACCGCGGCAGAAATACTGGCTACTTATGGAATATATCAACCTAAACCAATTTATACATATAACGCTTGGTCTAATTATGGTTTTTATATTTCAGATAGATACGTATACAATAATATTACTTATGATAACTTTGACGGAGTTTGGCCCAGCGGCGGTCATGGTTATATGTGGAGAAGCGGCTATTCTCCATATTCAAGCATAGTATCATTTTTAAAAAATCATAAAATAGATTATGCATTGCGGCTTGATAATCCATCGTTTAGCGACGTTAAAAACGAGCTAATGAATGGCAATTGCTATGTAATATGCAGTACTGGATTAACTTCAGGGCATATTGTCCTTGTTGTTGGATGGTATGGAAATTATCAAACTCTTGTTTGCAACGATCCTTACGGCGATAAAAATTTAGGCAATTATGGATACATTTTAAATGGCAAGTACGCTATTTACGATTGGGGAGACGAAAATACTGGTAGGCAGAAAATTACGCCTGCCGTATGGGGCGTTAGAGTCAGGCATCAGCCAAAAGAAGCTCCAATTATTTGGAGAACATCCCCCGCTAAATCTGGGGATACAATTTACAATATACAGACAATTTCTTATGAATTTTCGCGCCAGATGGATACGAATACAATAAAAAACTCATTGAAGATTTATCCAAACGTCGAAGGCAAATTAAGATTTAGCGATTTCGGAAGAAAAGTAGAATTTGTACCTTTAACGAAATTTCAACCTAATGAGAATTATTTTGTAGAGATTGACACTTCCGCATGCGACGTTTTTGGAGCAAAATTAGAGACAAAATATTTATTCAATTTTTCAACTTATCCAAGAGACAAATTATCTGTGACAAAAATTTATCCTTATAACGGCTCTAATAAAGTTCCAATTAGAAATCAATTTATAATTCAGTTCGATGGACTAACTCATACCGGAGCTTTAACTGGAAAAGTTTTTTTATACGACAAAAACAATAATAAAGTAACTCTTGCAAATTTGAAACACGAGGCAAATAAAATTGGATCTAAGTTTACATTCGAGCCTAAAAATCCGTTAAGTTATAACGATTATTATACTTTAGTTCTTAGCTCAAGCGTGACAGATAAAATTGGTTATTCTCTTGAAAAAGATATAATTATTTCATTTTCTACAGAAGATGTCAGAATAGAAGGAGGTATTGTAGTTTGCGATTTTGAAAACGCCGCTGGTTGGCAAATATCGACAGATAGCAGTTTAACTTATAATTTTAATTTTGTATCATCGACATTATCAGCATCTTCGTCAAGGAAACTTTTTGGTTCCTCATCTCTTATGTTTTCTTATTCTTTTAACGACGAATCAAATGGAAAAGTTTGTATTTTTAGAGATCCTTCATTTAATATCGGACATTCTAACAGATTCTTTGGAATTTGGATATTTGGAGATTACAGCGAAAATCGCGTAAAATATTTATTAAACAATAACTATGTTAATCAAAATAAAATTTTAGACATATACGAATTAGATTGGGCGGGTTGGAAATTTGTTCACGTTGATTTAAGCGAACATAATTTGGGAGACGACGTTTCCTTTAAAGGTATTATTATAGAAAAAAACGAATCGTCGAACAAAGACGGCATGCTATATTTTGACGATGCGACGATTGATTTTGTTACAGACGCTAAATTTGAATCAAATATTTTGCTTAATGATAAGAAGTTTGAACTCTATCAAAATTTTCCTAATCCTTTTAATTCTTCAACTGTAATAAAATTTTATTTCGCCGAAGAATGCGAAGCGTCCGTAAAAGTTTACAATATCTTGGGTTCTTTAGTAAAAATTATTTTTAAAGGACGAGCTAGCAGCGGAATAAATATGGTTCGATTAGACAGCGATGAAATTTCAACAGGAGTTTATTATTTAATTTTAAAGAGCAAATACGGCGAACGCGCGATTAAAATTATTTGTATAAAGTAATTTTCTTATTTTATATTTTTATATATCTATTTTTGATTAAGATTTTATGGCTTTTTATCAAATATGATTTTACTCAATTTTATTGTATATCAAATAAGTAAGTTATAATATTTGACAATACAGACTTAACTTTTAGCATTTTTAATTAAGTATTAAAATTTTATAGTTCTTATTAACTTTTAATTTTTTTTCAAGTAGATACGGCAATTATTCAAGTTTAGTTGAAATTTGGAGAGTCTCGCTAACATTTATAAAGCCATAGTTTCGTTAAGTTTCAGTTCCTTTTTAATCGTTTCTCTTAATTCTGGCAACTTTCTATAATTCCTTATCCTTTTCATCCTCGCTTCTAAATCCATTAATGCAATTGCTATCCATCGCGATCTCATTGAGCTATTTCTCCAGAACTTTACATTCCTCAATATCCTCGATATCCCTGAATTAACATTCTCTATTATTATGTTTGTTGTTGTTAAACTATCGCCTAACTTATCTACCATCCCAAGTCTGTGAAGCGTAAGCGTCTCCTCTAAACCTTCTTCTAATGACCTTGATGCGCTTAGATCTATTTCCTTTAATTCCTCTATTATATCCAATAACTTTGATTTAGCTTCTTTATAATCTGGCTCGTAGTATGCTAATTGTATTTTCCTTCTGTATCTTTCTTTTATCTCATTATTTAAGCAACTTACAACATTCTCTCTCTTATGCCATTGACGCCTCTGCAGTAATACATATTCCCCAAATACTTCTTTTACTGCTTTGATTATTCCCTTACTGCCATCGCATACTACAAGTATTCCTTCCTGAAATCCAAAGTTTCTCTCGATTAATCTTTGTAATAAACCTTTTACCGCCAACGAGTTCTCTGTTGTAGATTGTATAAAATCTAAAGGAATTTTCTCCCCTTCTATCGTTATTCCTATCGCTATTATCATCTGCTCTTTAGCTAAATATTTGCCATCTATCATTAAACTAACAAAGTCATAGCTGCTCAAATCTCTTCTCTGAAATTCCTCCAATATCCCCTTGAACTTTCCTCTATAAACTCTCCGCTTAAACTACTCTGGCTTAATCCAAAGCTATTTGCAAGCTCCTTTACTGCTTCTTCATATCTATTTTGGCTTAAACCTAATATTAATTTCCTTAAACGCTTCCCTTTTGGTCTCTTTGCTCTACGTATCCTGCCATATATCTCTGCATTCTCTACCTTATTGTTATTTTTATCCTTTATCCAGGGAACCTCTATCCTTACCTTCTCTTCATCTATCCAAATACTACCAGGATTTGTATCCCATCGACTATAATGGGGATTTCGCTCATACTTCTTCCCTACTTTCTTATTTACTTCATTCTCTAATAACAACTCTGCCATTATCTTTATAAAGCCAACCGTACTTTCCACTAACAGCTTCTCCATCTCTTCTGGCGATTGCTTTATCCTATCTACTACTTTATCTAAAATTTTCTTTTTATCTAAAATTTTCTTAGTTTCCATTTGAGAGTCTCCTTTATTTTTGTTTGCTTTAATTCTTTATTTTTTTACAATTTGGAGACTCTCCTTTTAAATTTCAACTAAAAAATAATATATGCCTTAAATAGAAAAAAAATAAGAAATTAAAACAGATAAAAAAATATAAAATAGATAAATAAATGCTGTTTGTTTTAGCATTAAGCTATTTGATTATTGTTCAATATATTTTTAAATTTATATAATAAGATAGTTTATTAAATGTTTGCAGAATTTTTTATTTAATTAGAGTCGGCATAAAAAAGGAGGCTCAATGAAAAAAGCTTTCATATTCGCTTTCTTGTTTTCGTCTATAGCGTTAAGTCAAAACAATTATGTAAAGCCCGCGAAAGATTTGAAATGCATATTAAAATTTTCCAAAGTTGAAAAAAACGATTTTTTCAACCGCGAAAAAATTGGAGATACAGTTTGGCTTGAAATTAATTCTAAAAAATTTTTGGGCTATAGAACAAATAATAAAGAATTTTTTGAACAGATAATGAAGCCGATAATTTTAGAAAAAATCGAAGAGTTAAAAAAACTTTCCAGTCGCGAGATAATTAATCAACTAACAATTTTTACTTATTTAATTTATCAAGCTTATTTTGGAAAATCTTTTTATCGCTGGGGAGGAGATATTTTCGATCTAGACGATCCTCAATATGAAGGGGACGGATATAAATTTAAGTATGGGCTTGATTGTTCCGGTTTTACTGTCGCAGGTTATGAAATAGCTTCTTATTTAAATTTAATTCCAGGCGAAGAAATAGTTTTCTCTTCAAAAGGCTTTAAATCGTATTGCAAGATAAGCGGTTTCGAGGATACGGGCGGCATACTTCAGAAAAGCAATAATTACAGATTAGACACAAGCGAGCTTGATAAATTAGGAAATGAAATTGTCAGATTAGAAAAGAATAAAAAAATAAGCGACAGCGAATTTTCTCTATTGCAAGCCGGCGATATTGTAGGCAGAAAAGGACATTTTGGAATTTTAGTCGAGTCCGATGGAAAATTATTTTATCTTGAATCGGGAGGTTATGTGGTTCCTAAAATGGGCTATGACGCAGTCGAAGCAAGATTTGCTATTGATAAATTTGCAGAATCGGGATATGTGACTATAAGAAGGGCTTTAAAATAAAATTAAAATCTAGTTCTTTGCATTAAGTTGGCGCTATTTAAAGTAAATTTTTTTTCAGCGTTTGAATATTTCCTGTTAAAAATTTTATAAGTTCAAGCTTATCTAAATTTAAATGACAAAATTGTTATTGATAAAATTATCTTTTATTTCGATTATAATGACGACGCAAGTTTTTAATTATCTCGTTTGTTTTTTTATTAATTTTGTTTCTACTCGACCAAAATTCTGAAGGAAAATCTTCTTTTAGGTTTGCGATAATATTTTGTAAGGAGTTATTTTATAATAATTATTTATTTATGCTTTTTTTTCGCGTCAAATAGAAAGCAATATTAGCTGATTTTGATAATTTCGAATCGAACGATGAAAAATTTTATCAATAATTATTTTTAAATAATTTTTTTTCAAGCAGTTCGATTTGTTCTTTCAAGCGTCGCAAATCTTCTTTTAACTCTTCGTTTTCATCGCGAATTATGTTCTCAATTTTATTCGATTCTTCGTCGCGAATTTTGTTTTGAGTTTCTGACATAGTGTTTACGATGATTGCAATGAAAATATTCAAAGCTGTATAAGATGCGGCTAAGATGAAAAAGATAAAATATAAAAATGCGAATGGATGATCTTCAATCACGTCGCGAGCAATATCAGCCCAACCTTCAAGCGTCATTATCTGAAAAAGGGAAAACATCGACGCCCACAATGTTCCAAAATACTCGGGATGAGTAGCTCCAAATATTTTTACTCCGACGACGGAAAACACGTAAAAAATAAGAGACAATAACGCAAAAATCCAGCCGATGCTGGGAAGCGACATCAGAAGCGATTCGACTAAGAAACGCAAGCGCGGCAAATTTTTTATAAGTCTTAGCGATCTAAAAATTCTAAGCGCGCGTAAAATTGAAAGGCTTCCTGTGGTCGGAAGCAAAGCGATAGCTACGATTGAAAAATCAAATACGTTCCATCCGTCTTTAAAAAAAGAAAAATTATATGCGTATAGTTTAAGCGTTATTTCGACGACAAAAATCGCTAAAATTATTCTATCCAAAAAATGAAGAATATCGCCTGCGGATATAACAATGCTTTCAAATGTTTCTAATCCTATTGTTATTGAGTTAAATATTATCAGAGCGATAATAAAATGTTGAAAAGATTTTTTTTCGACAAAAATTTTAACTTTTTCGACGCTCATACTTTAAATTTTTTAAAGAAATAATTTATTTAATTCAAACGAAAAATCAAATAGATAAATATAACTTTGAAAAATTATGGCGTATTAGAGAAAAAATAAAACGTACGACATCATCATTTTTAATTTTGCTTTTTATCTTAAACAAAGTTTTAAGCTTGTTTTAAAATGCGAATATATTTAAGGATGAATAAATTGCGCGGCAAAAATGCGATTGAAAATTAAAGTTTAATAAATTATAATTGTATAAAATTAGAATGAAAAAAGTCTTATTAAATAAACAAACGACAATTTATTTTAATAGCGAGCGTTATCGGAATTGAAAAGAAGTAGTTTAGAAAAAAAAGATAAAATAATGATCATAAACGAAGTCGGCGAGTTAGTCGAAGCTGAAGCTCCTATTATCATTTCCGCTTCGAGAGCGACTGATATTCCCGCGTTTTATTCTAATTGGCTGATTAATCGATTGAGAAAAGGATGGGTTTTATGGCGAAATCCTTTTAATCAAAAGACGAAATATATCTCTTTTTCTAATTGCAGGGCGATAGTCTTCTGGACAAAAAATCCTATTCCATTGATTTCAAGATTGCGCGAAATAGACGAAATGGGAATACGCTATTATTTTCAATTTACTCTAAACAATTACGAAAAGGAAAATCTGGAGCCAAACGTTCCGCCTCTCGAAAATCGAATCGAGGCTTTTAAAAAGTTGAGCGATATAATCGGAAGGGAAAAAGTTATCTGGAGATTCGATCCTATTATTATACGAAAGGAATTATCGACAGAGGAAATTTTAAGAAGAATAAAATATATCGGCGAAAGAATAAAAGGATATACGGAAAAATTAGTTTTTAGTTTTGTCGAAATCCTGAAATATAAAAAAGTAAAAATAAATCTGCTTAAAGAAACAAAACTATTTGACAAAATTGATATAAATGAAGCGGAGGCGACTTTATCGCAAAAAATGGAAATTGCGGAAGGATTGGCGAAAATTCGAGACAAATGGAAAACGGAAGGCTGGAATTTAAAATTGGCGACTTGCGCCGAGAAAATTGACTTCGATATATTTGACATTGAACATAATCGATGCATAGATATAGAACTTATGAAAAAAATATTTTACGACGACAAAAATATGACTTATTATTTTAATTACGGGAGAATGCCAGAAAGCGAAGATAGAACGATTGCTGAACATCTCTCTCTCCTTGTCGCCGATGATTGGAAAGACAAAGGGCAAAGAAAATTTTGCGGATGTATGAAAAGCAAAGATATTGGAATGTATAATACTTGCGTTCATTTATGTTCTTATTGTTATGCTAATTCGTCGAAAGAACTTGTAATTAAAAATTTTAAATTATCCAATATTAAAAGCGAAAGTCTGGCTCCAATTATTAATCGTAAAACTTGAATGCCAATATGAGCTGTTTCTTTTTGATTAATTGCTTACGAATGATAATTAAATTTAAGGTATTATCTAATTTTTTTGATCTTCAATAATTGGCTATTAAGTTTTGATGCTAATAAAGAAACTATAAAACGAAAAATTCATATAAGAAAAAAGCAGAGTAGAAACAACGTAAAGTTTGTTAAAAAAATATGAAGCTTTCTGTTTGAAAATTGCTATAATGCAAAAGAAATTTTAAATAATTATTGTGGAAATAAATAAAATAATTCTCTAAGAGATAGCATTGTTCGAATAAGATTTAATTGCTGTATGAGTAATTTATTTTAAACTTAAATTAAAACGATAAGAACTGATATAAAGTCGTTTGATTCGATATTTTAAGATATCAAGCGTCGCTTTGATTTTAAATAATTGTTCTTTTTTTTTAAATTGAAAAATAAATAAAGGTTAATGGGGTAATAATATTAGATCATTGCCGTTTAGTATAAGTCAATACATAATTTAATATGAAATTAAGGAAAATAAATCATTGTCCGATTTAAATAATTGTTTAATTGTAATAAAGAATCATCGATCGATGATTTAATATACAATCATTAAGACGCTGCAATAAAAAAATATGCGAATGTGAAAACTGTTATAACTTCATCGATGAATTTAAAAAAGTTGGTCTTAACAGTCTAAAGAAGAAGAGGATTTTGCGATTATAGACGATAAAAAAACTAAGGCTTAAACCGAAAATTTTTACGCGGATTTGAAAAAATGCCCTGAAAATAAAAATTTTATTTTATAGAATAATCAAAATAATTTATGGAAGCTCCAAAAAAAATTAAATCATACGATATAGTTGAAACAATTGGATTTGGCGGAGTCGGGGTCGTTTATAAAGCCCGCCATATGTATAAAAACGAAATTGTCGCGATTAAATCGCTGGCTCATCATTACGCTTTTGACGAAAATAAAAGAAAAAGATTTAGACTTGAAGCTAAAATTTTAAGCGAGCTTAGACATCCGAATATTGTTAAGGTGTTTGACTTTATCGAAGAGCAAAACGGCTTGCATATTGTGATGGAATTTATAGAAGGCAAAACTCTTGAAAAAATTATCGAAAGCGAACAAAAACCAATGTCGACTATTGTCGCTCTTCAATTGTTTGAGCAAATATTGGACGCGATCGAATACGCTCATTCAAGCGGAGTTATTCATCGCGATATAAAACCGTCGAATATAATGATAACAAAAGACAATATCGTAAAAGTAATGGATTTTGGAATCGCTCATTTGGAAGGGAGCGATTTTACTCGAACGGGGACTAAACTTGGCACCTTGTATTATATGAGTCCCGAGGCGATTCGCGGCGAAAAAACCGACGAAAGAACCGACATTTATTCTTTAGGAATTACTTTTTACGAAATGTTGACTGGCAGACTAGAGTATAAAGATATCGCCGGCAAAATGAGCGAATTTGATTTAATGCAAAAAATTTTAAACGAAGAATTAAGAGATCCAAAGTATTATTATCCTTATTTGTCCGATTGGCTTGTCGATATCGTAAGAAAAGCGACAAGAAAAGACAAAGATAAAAGAATTCAAAGCGTAAAAGAATTTAAAGATTTAATTAAAAATCAAGGAGCTATTAAAAAAGAAAATCAGGAATTTATATCATATAAAACTCTAGATGTGGAAAGCAGAGGCATTTTGTCTTTAGCTTTTAGCAGCGACGGATTTTATCTTGCCAGCGGGAATATGAATGGAACCTTGGCTCTATGGGACGCAAAAACCTGGGACTTAATCAAAATGCTCGAGGGGCATACTGATTCGGTTTGGACAATTGCTTTCAGTCCTGACGGCTCTTTACTTGCCAGCGGAAGCGACGATAAAACTATTAAAATCTGGCGGCCAACAACGGGCGTTTTGCTTAAAACTCTTTCGGGGCATACTCATTGGGTGGAAGCTGTCGCTTTTAGTTTAGACGGCAAAATTTTAGCAAGCGGCGGAAGAGATAAAATTATTATTATTTGGGACATTTCTACGGGAAAAATTTTGCATAAATTAGAAGATCATTCGGAGCCGATTTCTTCGATAGCTTTCAATCGCGACGGTTTTTTAATGGCAAGCGCAAGCTTAGATTCGACGATTAAAATATGGGACGCTTGCGATTGGAAATTATTAAGAACAATAAAAGCTCACGATCTGCCTGTTAAATCAATCGCTTATAGTCCTGTTGACAATAGCCTTGCAAGCTGCGGCGACGATAAAATTGTAAAAATATGGAATGCCGAAAGCGGCGAGTTAATCGCTGAATTTGAAGGGCATAGAGATTGGGTTGAAACAGTCGCCTTTAGCGTAGATGGAAAATTAATCGCAAGCGCTGGATACGACAATACTGTTAAAATATGGAACATAGAAAAAAATGAATTGATGCAAACATTGTTAGCGCACAGGGACGAAGTCAATTCGGCGGCATTTAGCGTCGACGGGCAATTTTTAGCCACGGGAAGTTCTGATGGAGCTTTAAAGATATGGAAAATGAAATTTGCTTTTTGACAACCGAGAGATAATTTAATTTGCATTGCCAATTTAAACTGAGTAATAAATTAGATTATGGAGCAATAGTTTTGTTGATAAAGCGAGATATATAATATTCGCTAAAGCTTAACTGAGATTTAAAAATTTTATTTCTTAAATGCGAAGATTGTATAGATTAAGATTTATCTGAAAAATAAAAATATCGTGGGAGCTAAATGAAAAAAATAACGAAAATATATTAGCTGACCGGTAAGAGCGATTAAGCATTTAAATAATGAAAAAATTGAAAATAAAAAAAAACGAGAAAATATATGAAGAAAGCAAATTTAATAATCGGAAATCATACCGATGTCGGAAGAGTAAGATCGGCAAACGAGGATTATTACGGAAGCTTTTCAAACGATAATGGCGATATATTTATAGTGTGCGACGGAGTGGGAGGAGCAAAAGGAGGGAGCGCGGCTTCGCAAACAGCCGTAAAAACGATAAAAAAGCATTTTGAAAATTTATCTTCGAAATACGATGCGAAAGAAGAATTAAAAAATGCGATAGAAAAAGCCAACGAAGAACTCAAGCGCATTTCAATGGAAAATGAAGAGTATGCAAACTTTGGAACAACAGTCGCAATTTTGCTGATTGGCGACAATTTTGCTTATTACGCTCATGTTGGGGACAGCAGATTATATCTTGTTCGCGATAATCAAATTTATCTTTTGACTCAAGATCATTCTTACGTTAGCGAGATGATAAAAGCCGGCATAATTACCGAAGAGGAAGCTAAATTTCATCCGAAGAAAAATATTATAACCAGAGCTTTGGGACCAAAAAGCAATTGCAAACCGGATATTGGAGAGCCGATTAAATTACAGAAAGACGATATTTTTATTTTATGCACGGACGGACTATCGAATTATTTAGACAATAATGAAATAATGTCTGCGGCTCTTAAAAGCGAGCCCCAAGAGGCTTGCATAAATCTCGTTAAGATTGCTAATGATCGCGGCGGAGCTGATAATATCACAGTTCAAATTGTTAAAGTTGTAAATGTCGATTCGCTCGAAGAAAATAAAGCGATCTCTAAATCCAAAAAAATTAAAATTGCTCTGATTTTTCTCGTCGCTTTTTTTGCGACTCTTTTCGCGTTTTTATTGTTCATTTCAAATGAAAGTTTATTTGAAAACGATACATTAAAATCAAACCAATATATTATTTTGCCTCGCGACAGCTTTAAAACTCAAGATAATTCCGACAGCATGCTAAATGAATCGAAGCAAAAAATCGAAGTACAAATGGAGCAAAAAGATTCTGCGATGCAAGAAGATTCTATTTTTTCTAAGATGAATATAGAGACAAAAGTAAATGTTATCGATGAAAACAAAACGATGGAGAAGAAAAATTATCAAGAAAAAAACAGCGATAGTTTAAAAGAAAAAAATTCATTAGCGCCGAAAAATGAAGCTAACGGAAAAAAGGAGAACGTTCAAAGCGAAGAAAAAAATAAAAATCTTGAAAATGAAAAAAAAGATACTTTGCAATAAGAAGAAAGTTTACAAAATTATGTTTAGTTTTAATAATATCGCGCATAATTTTAATAAAAAGATTTATTTGCCAATTTTAATAAGTATGAATTGAGACGATTGAATAGCGTGAAAAAAGGCTAAAAAATTTTAAAACGCATTAATGTTTGTATGTTCTTTCTGCAGAGAGAAAGCGTCTAAGTCTTTGATGAGAGAACAGCTTCAAGCGATTAATAAAATAAATATTGCAAATTTTTGGGCTACGTTTATCAAGCGTATATTTTTTTATAATTTCCAAAGGCTCTTGCTGACTAAAATAAATAATATGAAATAAAGTTGACGTTTGATATAACAAAATCTTAAAATTGTTAAATTCAATTTGTTTTAGGGGCCTCTTTTTAACAAGATTAGCCAAGCGAAAAAATAGTTGTTAATTTGAATTAACAATTAAAATTTAAAATTCTTTATGACTAAAAGCTAAAATTTTATAAAGGTTAACAAAATATTTCGTCGGTTCATAGATTAAAAGGGAAGGGGGTTTATGAATTTAATTAATTATATTATCTTGAAATAAAATTATTGAAAATTTTTAGATGGGCTTTAATTATGGCTAAAAATAATAATAATACCGAAACTTTTGAACAGCAACTCTGGAAAGCTGCAGATAAACTAAGAAAAAATATCGATGCAGCAGAATATAAACATGTGGTATTAGGGCTCATCTTTCTTCGTTATATTTCAGATGCTTTTGAAGATTTATATGAAAAACTTAAAAAAGGTAAAGGCGCATATGCTTATGCTGACCCAGAAGATATTAATGAATACATAGCAGAAAACGTTTTTTATGTTCCAGAAAAGGCAAGGTGGCAATATCTAAAAGATAATGCTAAAAAGCCAGAAATAGGAAAAATAATTGATGAGGCAATGGAATTAATCGAAAAAGAAAATTCATCACTAAAAGGTGTGTTACCAAAAGTTTATGCAAGAGGAAACATTGATCCCATTAGCCTTGGCGTGTTAATCGATCTTTTCAGCAATATTGCTTTCGACCAAACAAAGGAAAGAAGCGCCGACATATTAGGACATGTGTTTGAGTATTTTCTGGGCCAGTTTGCTTTGGCAGAAGGTAAAAAGGGCGGGCAATTCTACACGCCAAGAAGCGTTGTTGAACTTTTGGTTGAGATGTTAGAACCTTATAGAGGCAGAGTTTTTGACCCTTGCTGCGGATCAGGGGGGATGTTTGTTCAATCTGAAAAATTTGTATTAGCACATCAGGGAAGAATTAACGATATTTCCATTTACGGGCAAGAAAGTAACCAAACAACTTGGCGACTTTGCAAAATGAACCTTGCCATTAGAGGGATTGATGCAACGCAGGTTAAGTGGAACCCTGAAGGTTCGTTTTTGAACGATGCTCACAAAGATTTAAAAGCCGATTTTGTTATTGCCAATCCACCCTTTAACGATAGCGATTGGAGCGGAGAGTTACTCCGAAAAGA
>Ga0308390_1000309_pt1 | contig 36683 bp, 23 predicted proteins | sample Hotspr2Sample149_FD_202358 | JGI IMG/M metagenome (GOLD analysis project Ga0308390, IMG submission 202358) | Hot spring phototrophic mat microbial communities from Mushroom Spring, Yellowstone National Park, Wyoming, United States - 20040719_149 ...
GGCCCGTGCCCCCGGAAGAGGACGAGGGCTGGCCGCGATCGTCTCCGCTCTGGCTGCTCTGGCCTCTCTGGCTGCCTTGCGAGCCGCGCGCCTGCTGGCCGCTTTGTCCGCGCTGGTCGCGCTGCAATTGTTCAAGCTGGCGGCGGAGCTCTTCGGCTTCGCGCCGCAACATTTCCTGCGTCCAGCGCTGCTGGAAGCTCTGCTGCTGGCGTTGCTGCTGCTCGGCGGCCAGCTGCTGGCGGCGGGCCAGCTCCTCGAGCTTCTTCAGCGCCTCGTCAATCTGGCGCTCGCGGCTGGCCGCCCCGGAGGCGTTTTGCACGGTCTCATACTGGTTCTTTTCGAGGTCCAGCTCAAGTTCAAACAGGCTCTCCAGGTCGCGCATCTGGCCGCCGCGTCCGCCGCTGCCGCCGCCCTGCTGGCCGAAGGCGACCTGGATCTGGCGGAAGAGGCTTTCGGCCCGCAGCAGATGCTGCAAAGCGCGCTGCTCCGGCCCGAGAGCGTCCCGCCAGGCAAGCGTGCGCAGCTTGCCGGAGGCTTCTTTCATCGCGCGGGAAGCCTCCGCCATCGATTCGGAAAACTTGCGGAATTCGTCGCTCGCCGACGCGAGCTGCCGGCTGCGCATGCGCTGCGCCAGCGACTGCGCCTGCGCGGAAAGCTTCTCCTGCACGCCCGACAGAAACGCGGCGTCCTCCTGAGCCTGCGCGCGCGGCTTTGGAGAGCGGATCTGGTTCCAGGTGGCGGCGATGACCTCCTTCTGGCGCTGGACGATGTCGGCGTCCTCATCCTCGCCCTCCATGCCGCCCGCGCCGCCCATGGTTTGCGACTGCTGGTATTCGCGCTCGAAGGGCTGGGCCTCAAGGAAGAAAATATCGGTCTGCGCGGCCGCGCGCGCGTCGCGCGCGGTGGCGGAAACGGCGACGATATCGCCCGGCTGGAGGCGGAATTCCTCAAGCGCAATCACCGTGCGCCCGCGCGCCTCTTTGGCGCCTTTCGCAACCGGGAGCCGCGCCGCGCGCGGCTCGCCGCCATTCACGCTGTAGGTGATTTCCAGCGAATGCAGCCCGAAATCGTCGGTTGCTTCCGCCTCGACAACCACCTCTTCAATGGGACTCACTTTTGCGTCGCGCCCCGGGCGCGTCAGCCGGACTTCGGGCGCCCGCTCGGGCTGCGCCTCGATGAAATAGTCCTCGCTCAGACGCACGGGCTCGCCCCCGTCGAGCGCGGCGATGAAATACGCGCCATCGCGGCGCACTTCCATCTGCGCCTTCAGCCGCCGCTCGCCGGCGGCGGAAAGTGCGAGCCGCGTCCCGTCATCCAGTTGCACCACGCCCTTGGCGAGCGGCTTGTCGGTCTCGATTTCCAGCTCCGCCACCGTGCCCTCGATGGCGCGGATGTCGCCGCCGGGATCCTCGACCTTTTCCGGCAAACCAAGCCAGGCCGGATAGCGGTAGCGCACGCGGATTTTTTCGATTCTCGGCAAGTCGATCACCGAAAGCCGGTACACGGGAGAGCGCATCCGCCCCGCATCCACCTGGTATTCGACGTCGCCGGTGACGCCTGCCAGCAGAAACACATGGCCCGCGCCCGAAGGGGCAGGCTCCATGGGCAGCGACTCCCATTGCGCCGAGCCCGCGCGGCGCAGGCGAATGCGCATATCCGGCATATCGAGGCCGGCGGCCACGGCTTCAATCAGCTGGTCGCCGCCGCGGCGCACCTTGGCGTTGCCGGGCTTGACCGTCAATTCAAACAGCGCCCTTTGCCCCGAGGGCGGCGCGCCCGCCCACAGCAGCCGCGCGCCATAGCCCAGAGAGCCGGGCGCGGCCGCGGCCAGCCACACGAGCACGGCGGCCGCCGCCGTGGCAGCCACGGACGCCCCGGCAATGGCGGCGTCGCCCACCAGCCGCCGGGGCGGGGCGGCTTCGGCGATGCGCAGCGCCTCCTCGGCCACCAGCTCGGCCAGAGGCGAGTCGGCGGCCGGCCCCGCCAGCGTCACAGCGCGCTCATCCAGGCCCGCCACCTTCTGTTCGGCGAGTTGCGCGGCGCGGCGGCGGTTGATGCTGAGCAACGGGGCGAGCACGCCGCCGGCCAGCGCGGCGCCGGCAGCGACAACCAGCGCGAACCGGCCCGCCAGCAGCACCCACGGCTCGAAGGCAAAACGGATGCCGAGCCATGCGGCCGCCAGCGTCACCGCCAGCAGCGCCGCCGCCGTCCCCGCTGCGCCCAGAGCCAGGGCGCGCCACCGGAGCCTGCGTTCGATCGCTTCCAGCCACGCGAAGAACCGTTGCCGTGCGCTCATGCCGCCTCCTTCCCAAGGTAGTGCGCTGCCAGCGCCATCTCCACCACCGCGGCCGCCAGCGCGGCCCCCAGCAGCCACATCGCCAGCGGACGCGCCGGAGGCGGCCCGCCGCTTCCCTGCCCCGCCGCCGCAGCCGCCTTGGCCCAGAGATCCAGGTCCTCTTTCTCTGCCGGCGCGAGATCGGATTCGCGCCGGTCCACATTGACCGCGATCCGCCGCTCGCGGCCCGCGCCGGCCAGCACGCGCCAGAAACCGGTCTGGTCCAATTCCACTGCGGCCCCGCGCGAGCTTTCCTCAAAGCCGAGCACGCGGCGCGAGCGCGGATCCAACACCTCGAAGGAGCGCGCGCCGGGGCCAGCTGCGGGCGCGAAGGTTTCACCGGCCATCATCGCGGCGGCCGCATCCTCCCAGCCCGCCAGCCGCCTCGCCGCCTGTTCGATGAAGGGCACGAACGCAGGGTGCAGGGGGAAGTCGTTGGCGACGCCGTCCAGCGGCGAGGCGAGCACGAGCACGGCGCCGTCGCCGAGGCTGTGCTCGACGAGCAACGGCGTGCCGTCGTCGAGCGCGGCCAGCACGCGCGCCTCGCCGGGTTCGACCGCCACAACCTGATAAAAGCGCACGCCGGACCAGCCCAGCGCCTTGCCGATGAGCGGCGACGTGGGGTCGACGCGTTGCGCGCTGAACCAGCCTTCGGCCGCGCGGGCTGCGTAGCGCGTGCCGCGGGTCTTCCAGCCGGTGACAGGCACGCGGCCGCGGGCCGCGTCCTCGGCTGCGAGAATCAGCAAAAGCCCCATGCCGCGCCGCACGGCGGAGACGGCCTCTGCCTCCTGCGGCAAGCCGCCAGCGGCGATGAGAGCGCGCGCCTGCGGCAACGGCAGGCCGCTGACGAGCGAAAAAGCCCCGCCGGCGGCGGCTTCCAACGCGTTGCGGATGTAGGTCTCCGCCCTGCGGTCGCCCGTGAAGGCCAGCGGCAGCGGGTCAGTGCGTTCGATGGCGAAGAGGAATTCGTCGTCGGCGCGGAGCTTGTCGGCGGGCTCAAGCCGCACGGAGCACTCGTTGAACCCGTAGGCGAGATCGAAGCCTTCAAATGCGGCCGTGGCGCGCCCTTCCGGCGGCACGAGCACGGACTGCCGCGCAACGTCCTTGCCCGCCACGCGAAGCACCGCCGTCAGGCGCGCCTCCGGCGTGTGAAACCCCGCCACAACCGCCTGCACGCGGGCCTCGCGGGCCTGCCGCACGCGGGCCGGCGCGCGCACGCTTTCCACCGTCCAGTTCGGCTCCGCGCCTTCAGCAACGGGATGGATCCGCAGGGCGATCGATTCCGGCAGCTCCAGGCCGGCGAACCCGGCAGGCAGGGCGGAGCGCTGAAAATCGCTCACCAGATGCACTTCCACCGGGCGCTTCTGTTCCTGCTGCCAGGCGCGCAACGCGCGCGCGAGCTCGCTGAAGGAATTGGCGGCGGGGCCGGGCGCGAGCCGGGAAAGCTCGCCGCGGTCCAGCAGGCGCAGGCGCGAATCGAACGCCGCCAGGCGCGCCTCGGGCGTCAGCAGCTCCGAGGCGATGCCGCGCGCGCGGTCCATGCGTCCGCAGCAGCCCATGCTGGCCGAGACGTCCACCACCACAAGCCGGGCCGCGCCGGCGGCGGCGCTGACCGCACGCGAGCGGATGACGGGCTGCGCGAAAGCGAAAATGAGGAAGGCGAGCAGCAGGAGGCGCGCGGCCAGCAGCGCCAGATAGTCCAGACGGCGCCGCCGCAGCTCGGCCTGGCGGCCCGGCTCGAAAAACATCAGCGAGCTGAAATGTTTCGAATCCGGCCGGCTGCGGCGCAGCAGGTGGAGATACACGGGGAGGGCGAGAAGCCCGAGTCCGGCAAGAAACCACGGGGCGAGCAGGCTCATTCAGGGCCTCCCTTCCCGCACGGCGAGATAGCGGCGCAGCGCCGCGTCCAGCGGCTCGGAGGTCAACGTGCGGAAATAGTCGAGCCCCGCGCTTTGGGCGAGCGTTTCCAGCTCCTCGAGGTGGCGCCGGATTTTTTCGCGGTAAGGGCCTGCCGCATAGGCGGGGCTGACCTCCATCTCCTCGCCGGTTTCCAGGTCGATGAGCACGCGGGAGCTTTCCAGCTCGGGCTCGACTTCTTCCGGGTCGAGCACATGCAGCAGCACGACATCGTTGCCGTGCTGGCGCAGCGGCGCGACGGTGGCCACGACGTCGCGCGCAGCGGCGAAGAAATCCGAGACGACCAGCACGATGCCGCGGCGGCGGAGGAATTGCTGGAAGTGCCAGAAAGGCCGCTTGTAATCGGTGCGGCCGCCCGGTTCGGCGCGGTCGATCGAATGCAGCACCTTCAACCATTGGCCGTGCCGCGAGCTGGGCTCGACGTAGTCGCGCACTTCCTCGTCGAAGGCGATGAGGCCCACCGCATCGCGCTGCTGGTGGGCAAGATAGCCGAGCGAGGCGGCGAGGAAGCGGGCGTAGTCGATCTTGCGCAGGCCGCGTCCGCGGAAGCCCATCGACGCGCTGCGGTCGAGCATCAGCGTCACGCGCGTGTTCGTCTCGCCGCGGAAACGCTTCAGATACAGCCGCCCGGCGCGGGCGTAGACGTTCCAGTCCACATAGCGCAGATCATCGCCGGGCACGTAGGGGCGGTACTCGGCGAATTCCTGGCTGAAGCCGAAGTCGGGCGAGCGGTGCAGGCCGCTGATGAATCCCTCGACCACAGTCTTCGCGGTCAACTCGAGATTGGCGATGCCGGCGAGGATCTGCGGGTCGAGGAAGCGCTGCTGCATTACTGCCTCCGCGGGGGAAACGCATCGAGAATGCGCCCAAGGATATCGTCGGGCGTCAGCCGGTCGCTCTCGGCCTGGAAGTTGAGCAGGATCCGGTGGCGGAGCACGGCGGGCATGAGCGCGCGGATGTCTTCAAAGGTGACGTGGTAGCGGCCGTGCATGAGCGCGCGGGCCTTGGCCGAAAGCACGAGATTCTGCGCGCCGCGGACGCTGGCGCCGAAATTGACGTATTTCTTGACGAAATCCGGGGCGGAGGCGTCGCGAGGCCGCGTGGCGCGAACCAACGCCACCGCGTAACGGGCCGCTTCGTCGGCGATCGGGACCATGCGCACCAGCTGCTGGAAGGAGAGGATTTCTTCGGCGTTGGTCACCACCTGCACGTCCGGGACAGCCGTTGTGGTGGTGCGCTCGATCACCTGCAATTCCTCCTCCTCGCCGAGGTAATCAAGCAGCGTGTTGAACAGAAAGCGGTCGAGCTGGGCCTCCGGCAGCGGGTAGGTGCCCTCCAGCTCGATCGGGTTCTGCGTGGCGAGCACGAAAAAGGGCCGCGGAAGCGGGTAATGATTGCCGCGGACCGTGCAGCTCAGCTCCTGCATGGCCTCGAGCAGCGCCGCCTGCGTCTTCGGCGGCGTGCGGTTGATTTCGTCGGCCAGCAGCACGTTGCCGAAGATGGGGCCGCGCACAAACGTCCAGAAGCGGCGGCCGGTCCCCGGCTCCTCCTCCAGAATGTCGGTGCCGGTGATGTCGCTTGGCATCAGGTCGGGTGTGAACTGGATGCGGCGGAACTCGAGCCCGAGCGTCTGGGCCATGGTGCGCACGAGCAGCGTCTTCGCCGTGCCAGGCATGCCCGTGATGAGGCAGTGGCCGCCGACGAAGAGCGCGATCATGAGCTGTTCGAGCACTTCGTCCTGCCCGACAATCACCTTGCGCACCTCGCGCACGAGCGCGTCGTGGACTTCCTGGAAGCGCTCCACCTGGCTGCGCAGCGCCGCTGTGTCGACAGTCGCCATTTCAGTCGTTCTTCCTTTCCTTGTCGCCCCGGTTCAATTCGAGCAGAAGCCTTTGCGCGGGCCGGTAGCCCGGCGCTTCCTCGAGCGCCGCCAGCACCGCGTCGCGCGCCTCGCCGTCCCGGCCGAGGTTCCGGCAGGCGACGGCCAGCCCATACCATGCCGATGCGGGATCCACGGCGCCGGAGGCAAGAACGGCGCGCCACTCTTCCGCCGCGCCCTCCCACATGCCCAGCTTCCCGCGCAGGCCGGCAAGCCGGCGGTGCAGCTCCTCGTCCTTCACCGGATAGATCCAGAGCAGGCGCGCGAGCGCAGCCTCGGCCTCCGCGGTCCGGCCTTCGTCTTCGAGCCACCTGGCCAGTTTCCTGATCGATTCGGGATTGCGCCCGCCCTGCTTCATGTAACGGACGAGCGCGTCCGCGGCGCAGCGCAAGTCGCCAAGCGACGCGCAAACGTCGGCCAGCGCCTCGTAGGCGTTGCCGGCATCCACATACTCGGGAAACGCCTCGATCACGGACCCGGCCAGCCGGCGCGCCTCCTCCAGGCGCCCGGCGCGCCGGGCCTCGTGCAGGAGCTTGATCTCCCGGGACCAGCGGTCGAAGTTTTCGATCGGCGTGCTGTGTTTTTCCCTGAGCCAGGCAAGGAATTGCCGGTCGAATTCCTTCGTCGACAAGCCCAGAACCGCGGGGAAAACCTCGCTGGCAGGCACAGGTCTCTCAAAGGCGCGCATCAGGGCGAGCAGCTTCGGCCAGCCGTACTTTTCGTTGATGTAATCGCAGATACGCCCCGCCTGGAAATAGCTGAGCGTCACCTGCCCGGGGTGGCGGGGACGCTGGAAGCCGCGGTCGAGCTGGTCGACCGGCAGGAGCTCGCCCTTGCGGATGGCGGCGACGATGTCCGGCGTCAGGCGGTCGCCCCACTCCGGGTTGGCCGCGGTCTCCTCGTGCACGGACAGCCCTTCGGTGAACCAGCGGGGCACACGGTGGCGCGTGGCCGTGATGACATAAACGTGGCTCAGCTCGTGCCACAGGGTGCTGGCCCAGTGGAAGGCGCCCGGAGGCCGCGCCGACGGGCTGTCCATGGCGAGGCTCAGAACGAAGGCCACGCCGAGCGCGCCCAGCCCCGGCACGCCGAGCGTCCGCACTTCGAAGTCCGCGTGGTTGTTATATACCTCCACGAGCACCGGGCCCGGCAGGCGGAAGCCGTACTTGCGGTCGTACGCCGCAATCGCCCGCTCCAGCTCGCGCTGGAAATAGGGGGCGAGGAGTTTCGATTCGCTGCGGTGAAAACGGAGAATGTAGCGGGGATGGCGGATGGTGTCGAACTTTTCCAGCGTGTCGAGCAGCTTCAGGGAGTTCGCCACCGGTGCGCTGCGGTGGCCGCTCTCATAGGCCGTTTCCAGCTCCCGGCGCGCCTCGCGGTCGCGGCCGACGCGCATCAGATTGATTCCCAATTCGCCGCGCGCGGCGTGAAATTCCGGGTCGATTTCCACGGCTTTCCTGTAGAATTCGATCCCTTCTTCGTAGCGCCGGTTCAGCACCAGATGCCTCGCGATGCGGGCGAAGCCGGGCGCGTGGCGCCCCATTGCAGCGAGCTCGCCCGAGGCGTCGCGGTCGCGCAGGAGCGCGGCGGCCGCCAGCACCGCATGCGCCCCGGGCCGGTTGCCGAGCTTGCGCGCCTCCGACTCGGCGCCCTCGAAGTCGCCGTCTTCGAGCAGGACGTTGGCCAGCAGCTCGCGCGCCTCGTCGAGCCTGGGGTCTTTCTCAAGCGCCTTGCGGCAAAGCTCGGCGGCCTTCGGGTCCATCCGCTCGGCAGCCACCCTGGCCAGGCCGAGCAACGCCGGCGGAAAATCCTTCTCGATTTCCAGAGCCTCGTTGAACAGGTCCGCCGCCTCGCCGGGGTTGAACCGCTCCAGCAGCAGCAGCCCCCAGCGCACCCTGAGATGGGGGTTTTTCGGGTCGCTTTTCACCGCCGCGCGGAAGGCGGCGTTGGCGTCCTCCCACCGCTTCTGCTTCCAGTACGTCTCCGCCAGCTCGGCCGCGGACTGTGCCGCGGGCAGCGGCGCGAGCCACAGAAGGAGCAGCGCAAGCCTCATCGCTCGATCTCCTCCTGCACATTGGCCAGCGCCAGCAGCAGCGCCTGGAGGCGCTTTCTGTAGTCGTCTGGCGGCAGCGCCGCTTTCTCGCGCTTGAGCTTTTCGATTTCAATCTCCAGCTTCTCGCGCTGGGCGAGCAGCGCTTTCTTCGCCGGGTCGCCGAGCGCCGCCTGCGCCGCGCCGAAGCGGACGATCGCGGCGCGCGCCACGCCCCCGGAGTCCTCCATCGCAGCATGCTCGGTGGCGAGCCGTTTCTGCGCCTCGTAAAAAGCCGCGGTCTTTTGCGCCGCATAGCGGAAGGCTTCGGCTGCGGAAACGGCCTCGTTCTTGTCGGTGTCGGCCGACGGGTCGCGCAGGGCTTCCACCCAGTAGCGCGGGAACACGACGGCGTTCTTTTCCATGCCGGAGCGCGTGGCGGCAAACACGGCGCGCCGCGGGTGGGCGAGCGCCTTCAGCGCGGCGCCGCTCGCGCTGGTGGCGAGCACCACCACTTGCCTGGCGCGGATCGGGTCCAGCCAGGCGCGCAGCTCCTCCGCGCTGATGTCCGGCCCGGGGACGTTGAACTTGTAGGCCAGCCCATCCCACGTGCCGTGCCCGATCAGCACAAGCGCGAAGGTGTCGTCTTCGCCAAGGTCCGCCGACAGGCGCGCGATGGCGGCCCGGATGGCGTTCTTTTCCGCCTGCGGCCCAACCAGTGCCTCGCCGCCGGCGAGCTTCGCCGCCTCGCGGGCGAGACTCTGGAAGCGCTGCTCGTAGTCGGGTTCGCCGCCGAGGCCGCCCACCACCAGCACCCGCTCGGCGCCATATGCCGACAGCCAGACGAGCAGCGCCAGCGCAAATCTCATATCGCCCCCCAACGCCGGCGCACGAGCCATTCGGCGGCCTTGAGCCCGGCAAGCAGGAGAAACGCGGCCGGCGCGTTCCACACGGCGCGCGTTTCGCGCACCGTGATGCCTGCTTCGGATAATTCGATCTCGCGCCCCAGGCCGAGCGCGTCCTCCGGGCGCCAGTAGCGGCCGCCGGTTTGCGCCGCGAGCCGCTCCAGCAGCTCGCGGTTCTGTTCCGTCCGGAAAAACTCTGCGCTGCCGTCCGCCAGGTGGAAGGTGGCCGTGTCCCGACCGAGCTCGTCGGCGCCCTCGCGCGCGACGGCCTCGGCCAGCCACGCGCCCGGCCGCGCGGCGCGCCAGCGGGCCTCGTAGACGCCCGGCTCGCTGCGCGACGGCGCCAGTTCCAAAGACTCTGCCACGCCGCCGGGGCCCATGACATGCGCGGCCACAACGGCGCCGGAAGCAGGCAGGTAGTTCCGGTCGCGCACTTCGGCGCGCAGCAGGACTTCCTCGCCGGGCTGGCAAATCCGGCACGAGGTGAGCAGCGTGACCCGCTCCTCCACGGAGCCGGCCACCCAGCGCAGCAGTTGGCGCCAGAACAGCTCGTGGCTCTGGTCGCGCGCGTCCTGCGCCATCTGCCAGCGCCATGTGCCGCCGGTGGCGAGCAGCGCCACGCGCCCCCGCCCGTAGGCCTGCGTCACCAGCAACGGGTGCCGCCCGCGCGCGCCCGGGACGGCCTCCGCAAGCACGGTGGCGCCCGGCTTGGGCGAGCCGCTTTCCTGATAGTCGGCCAGGTGCGGCAGCGCCTTCCAGCGCGCGGCGTTCTTTTCCGGGTCTTCCTCGATGCGCGTGACCAGGCTTTCCATGCCCGCGCGGGTCAGCTCCGCCGTGGCCGGCTCGCGGTGGAATGAGCCCTTGCGGTCCGGCAACACGACGGGAAGAATTTCGGCCAGCGGCGAGCGATGCCACCCGCCGTCGCTCAAGGCGGCGCGGCCGCCGAGGAACAGAATGCCGCCGCCGCGGCGGTCGGCGAATTCCCGGATCAGCGTCTGTTGCGCGGGCGTGAAGTATCCGGCCTCGACATTGCCGATGATCAGCCCCTGGAATGCGAACAGCTCCTCGACGCTCGACGGGAAGCCGCGTTCGAGCTCCTTCGGCGTGCGGATGCCCTGCCGGTAGAACTTGTTCTCCGTCGTGCGGACGATGCTGGCCAGATCCAGCTGCGGGTCATCCTCGACAGCGCGGCGGATGAACTTCATCTCCCAGCGCGGCTCGCCTTCGAAGTACAGCAGGCGGGGCTTGCGGTCGCGCACATCCACGAGCCGCTCCAGCGCGTTGTTGCGCTCGTTCGATTCCCCGGGGAAGGGCGCAATGGAAATTTCGAACGATTTGACCCCGGCATCGCCCGCGTTCAACGGAAGCGTCTCGCGCCACGTTTCGCCGTCAGAGCGAAGCCGGATGTCTTTCTGCGCCACGACGCGCCCGCTCTCCTTGATCAGGAGCCGTGCCGTGCGGTCGCGGAAGCCCGCCTGGCGGAGCGTGACAACCAGCGAGAGGCGGGACTGTGGCAGGACGCGCGCGGGCAATTCCGCGTCGAGCAATTCCACGTCATTGGCGATGCGCTCCGATCCGAAGCCGACGGCATGCACCGGGATGCGCGCCCGCCGCAACGCCTGGATCGTATCCGGGCCGAGATTGCCTGCATTGTCGGCGCCGTCGGTCAGCAGCACGATGGCCCCGACGGGCAGCAGCGAGCTCTCGGCGGCGATCTGGCGCAACGAGGCTCCCAGATCGGTGCGCCGCGCCATCGGCTCGGCGGGAAGCGCGTCGACGCGCGAAGGCGTTTCGCCGGCCTGGTACAGGCGGACCGGGAAGCGCTTGCCCAGCTCGCCGGCCAGGCCCTCTTCCACGAGCCGCTTCGCCTGCGCGTAGCGCTGCTCAAGCGCCATGCTTTGCGAGGCGTCCACGACGACTGCGACAACGTTCTGTTGCGGCTTGAGCACGGTGACGGAAAGCGCCGGCTGCCACAGCAGCACCAGCAGCAAGGCCAGCACGCCCCATTCGAGAGCGCCCATCACCAGGGCGCGCTTGCGCGGCAGCCGGCGTCGCCACAGCAGCGCGGCGACGGCGGCGACGGCCGCCAGCAGCAACGCAGCCAACAACGCCGCAGGCCATCCGCTCGAGAAGACGAACGTCCCCTTGCGGTAGACGGAGAGCGGATAGTTGAACAGGAGTTCGAACATTTCGCCTTCAGTGCGTCATCGCGTAGATGATGTAGTTGATGGCCGTGCGGTAGGCTTGCGAGGCGTATTTTTCCGGGTAATGCGGGTTGTCCGCCCACTCCCATGCGTCTCCCTGGTCCATGTTGAAGCAGATGGCGATGGCGATGCGGCCCTTGCTGTCGCGCCAGGCGCGCCACTTCGGCTCGATGCCGTCGTACTCGTAGGTCTTTTGGAAAGGATAGTTCACGATGCCGGGCACCTGGACGCGGTCGTCGAGATCGTACAGGACGTGAAAAATCGGGTCCCCGTCGTCGATGTCCTCGATGGGGCGGTCCGCGAAGGCCTTGTTGAGGCTGGCGGTGAACAGCTCCCACTCGAAGGTGCCGTGGAAATCATCAGTCATGAGAAAGCCGCCGCGGTCGATGAATTCGCGCAGTTTCTTCGCCTGGGCGTCCGGCAGGTCCCAGTGGCCCGGCTCGACGACATAGACGAAGGGGTAGTCGAAGATGTCGTCGCTGACCAGGTCGACCACGCGTTCCATCGGGTTGGCGTGAATACGGGTCAGGCGGATGAGCCCCTGGAGGAACTGGCGGTCCGCCTTGGGGTAATCCACCGTCCACGAGCCGCGCATGGCCCAGATACCGGTGGCGCGCACGTTGGGATAGCGGAGACGCGCGAAATAGAATTCGGTTTTCTCCTGGGCGCCCGCGGGGATTGCCTCGTCATCGGTTTCAGGAAAGAGGCGGCGAATGCTTTGGTAGCCGCGCTGAAAAGCCCCGAGCGTGCCCGCCAGCATCAGCGCCCCCAGCAACACGACGAGCTGCTTCCGCATACGCATTGAGATGCCCCTCGTGGGCTTCAGGATAGCAGACGCGCGCAGAAATGCAACCGTTACCCGGGCCGGCGCGGCGCCGCGCCGTGGCCGAGGCCCCGGCGCAGCAGCGCCGCATGCAGACTCGCGCCCGGCGGGCCGGTGCGCCGCCGGGCCGCCTTCTATGCGGCCAGCAGGCCGCGCAGGTTCCACCCACAGATGATGCTGGCTTCGAACTTGTTGCCGGCCGGGCCGGGCCAGTGGGTTTCGAGGCTCACGGCCCCGCGGTAACCGTCGCGGAGCAGAGCGGCGATCTGGCCCTTCCAGTCGACGTGGCGCGTGCCGAGCGGCCCCCATTCCGGCCTGTTGCCTTCCATGGCGCAATCTTTCGCGTGCACGTGCGCGATGCGGTCTTTGGGCAGCAGGTTGTAGCCGTATGGGTAAGGCTCCTCGCCGGCGACAAGCGCATTGGCCGGGTCCCAGACGAGCTTCACATGGCTGTGCGGCATGGCGGCGAGGAACCGGGCCGCCTCCGAGGCCGTTCCAATATTGCAGGCATGCTCGTTTTCGATGCCGCAGATGATGTCGTGCGCCTTGAACTGATCGGCGATTTTCTCAATGGCGCGGCAGGCGGGCTCGAAACAACGCTCGGGGTCGACCGTGCGCCAGAAGGAGAAAACGCGCACGATGCGCGCGCCGGTCATTTCGCACAGCTGGATGGCCCGCTCGACCAGGCGCGGCTGGTCCTCCATGGTGAATGTCGCGCCGAAGATGTCCTGGTGGAAACGCGAGTCCACCTCCCCGCCCTCCGGCAGCGTGCACTTCAGGATGGGCGATGAGAGGCCGAGCACGCGGATGCCCTTGGCGCCCAGCACATCCAGGGCGCGCTGCACCTCGTCATCGGTGAGGTTCATGATGTTCTTTCCCCATACGACGCGCAGCTCGCACGCGGTCATGCCGATCGCCGCCATGGCCGTGGCGGCGGGGTTCAGATCCGGCGAAAATTCGTCGGTAATGGCGGCAAGCTCAAGCTTCGGAATCATGATGGCGGCGGTTCCTCGATGATGTGATAACGGCCGGGCGCGACGCCCGCAAGGCGCTGGCGCGCCCCTCCCGGCCATTCTATTTCAACCGAGCGGATGACATTGTCACGGCCAAGGCCGAACAGCACCGCCAGATCCGAGGCGGAGCAATAGCTCGAGCCGGACTTCACCACCGCCCATTGCCTGCCGGAGGGAGTTTCGATGCGCACCACGGCCCCGACGCCCAAACGGTTGGCGCGCCTGCCCGCAAGGCGGAACCCGACCCAGTTGTGTTCGCGCGGCCGCGCCTCGTTGCGGTAGAGCACAGCCGGGCCGCCGTTGGATGTCAGCAGGATGTCAGCATCGCCATCCAGGTCGAAGTCCGCCCAGGCGGCCCCGCGCGCCACCAGCGGCCTGGCGAAGTCGGGGCCGAGCTTCAGGGTGACATCCTCGAAGCGGCCCTTGCCGAGATTGCGGAACAGCAGCGGCGGCTGCGCGTAGCTGACCTTCGGCTGCACGCGCCCGATTTCCTCCTCGATGTGGCCGTTGGCGGCGAACAGGTCGAGCCAGCCGTCCAGGTCGAAGTCGAAAAAGAAGACGCCGAAGGCGAGCCGCAGCAGCGAGGCGCGGCCCACGGCCGAACGCGGCGCCTCGTCGACGAAAAGCCCGTTGCCCTCGTTGTGATACAGGCCCAGCATCTGGTTGGAAAAATTGCCGACGAGCAGATGCGGGCGGCCGCTGCGGTCATAGTCGGCCGCGTCGACGCCCATGGCGCCGCGCGCCACGCCGTCCTCCCCGAACGCGACCCCGGCGGCGACGCCTTCCTCGGCGAAACGCCCGTTTTTCAGGTTGCGGTAGAGCTTGTTGGGCTGCGTGTCATTGGCGACAAACAGGTCGGGCCAGCCGTCGTTGTTGTAGTCGAGCACGGCCACGCCCAGCGATTTCGATGTGGGGTCGTACAGCCCCGCCTCCCGGGTGACATCCACGAAACGGCCGTTGCCGGCGTTGCGGAACAGCCGCGAGGAGACGCCCCGGTAGGACTCGGGCGTGCAATAGCTCTTGTTGACGCCGTCCAGCGAGCAGAACAGGTCTCCCTGCGGGGACCAGACGACATAGTTGGCGACGAAGAGGTCGAGCAGCCCGTCGAGATTGTAGTCGAAGAAGGCGGCGGATGTGCCGAAATTGCGGTTGTCGATGCCGGCGGCGGTGGTGACATCGCGGAAGCGCAGCCGGCCTTCGTTGTGCAACAGCCGGTCCCCGCTGACGGCGGTGAGATACAGGTCGGGCCGCCCGTCGTTGTCGTAGTCGCCCACGGCGACCCCCATGGGCCAGCGGGGCAGGCGCGGAATGCCGGACGAGGCCGTGACATCGCTGAACGTGCCGTTCCGGTTGTTGCGGTACAGAGCGGGTTGCGGGTTCATCAGCAGGATGTCCGGCCAGCCGTCGCCGTCGAGGTCGGCGAAAGCGCAGCCGGCGCCCATGGTTTCGGGCAGGTATTTCCTGCCGCTCTTCTGGGCGTCGTGGCGGAAAACAATCCCCGCCTGTTTTGTCACATCGGCAAACCGCCCCTGGCCAGCCAGCAGGGCCGCGAACGCCGGCGCCAGCAGGGCGCGCCACAGGCGCGCTCTCACGGCCGCCTCCCGGCCAGCGGCGCCGACTCGTGCTCGTGGATCTGCTGCCGCTCGTTGTTGTCCTCGGCGCTGAGCATGCGGATTTTCGCCGTCAGCGCCTGCGCCGATTCGTCCGCCTTGAAGCGCCGGAAGAGCCGCTCGTGCCGGCGGGCGTTTTCCTCCTCGCCGAGGCCCTTGTAGGCCAGCATCAGGTTGTAGTGCGCCTGCACGTCCTCCGTGTCGATGGCGAGCGCCCTGCGCAGGGCTTCGACCGCACCGCGGAAATCGCGCTTCAGAAACAGGATCCTGCCGATCTGGTTTTGCACCACCCGGTCGCGCGGATAGCGCTTTTCCGCTTCGCGCAGGGAGGCCAGGGCGGCGTCGTAGTCGCCTTCGGCCTTCTCCGCCATCGCCTTGAAGAACCACACGCGGCCGAGCGAAGAATCCAGTTTCATGGCCTTTTCCACATAAAGCTTGGCGCGTTCGATCTCGCCCTCCTGGATGAGTGCGCGGGCCACGTTCAGCCACCCGTCGGCATACTCCGGCCGTGCCTCCGTCACCCGCAGGAAGCCGAATTCGGCGGCTTTCAGGTCGCCCTGCAACAGATGGCCGATGCCCCAGTCGTTCCACCTCTCCCAGTGCTGGCGGTCAGTGGAGTACCGCCATTCGGTCTTTCGGCCGGCGGGGGCCACGGGCAGGGTTACCCGCGCCTGCGCGAGGGTGACCACGGGGATCTCGGGGACCTGCGCGCCCGGCGCGGGCGCGTATTCGCGGGAATCGTAATGGAGGCTGACAAGCCGGGAATCCTGTCCCGGTTTCGGCTGCAATGCATAGGAAAACTCCGTGTAATATTTCGAGAATTTCCGGTAATGCAGGCGGACTGAAAAGTTGAGCGGCCCGCGGGCGTCTTTCGGGATTTTCACGCGGTAATGCACCGTGTCGGCCGCGCCCGGCGGGATCAGCCGCACGTAGAGCACGCTCCGGGCCTGCCAGGCATTGCGCTTGTTGATCGGGTTGCCATCGCCATCCAGCATGAAGGACCGGTAGAAGTGGGCGCCGGGGTCGATGCGGCCGTCTTCCTCGATCCGTCCGGAGTGGAAGAAAACCCGGCCGCCGGCGTCCCGGCCTTCCAGCTCGAGCCAGACCTCGAATGCATCCACCGTGCCGCCGGGGAAGAAATGTCCGATTTTCCGCGTCCGCACGACGACGTCGAGCCGCACTTCGCTGCCCGGCTCGAGTTCCGGCTGCACGGCGTCAAGCGGCGCAGCGATCCTGGAGACCTCCCGCAGCAGGAACGAGCCGCCGCCGCGGTCGGACTCTTCGCCGACGGCGAACGTCGTCATCAATTGGGGTTCGGCCGAGCCGCGCCGCACCATCTGGGCGCCATGGCTCTTGTCGGCCGGGCTGGCGGCGAAAATGTCCACGGTGATGAAGCCGGACTGGAGAAAGCCGCGCACGGCGGCCAGCTGCGTCGCGTCCCCGTTTACTGCGGGAACAGCCGTGTTGGCCGCCGCAAAACGGTGGTCATGCGCCTTGCCCCCTCGCGCGGCCGGGTCGCGCGACGGCACCAGCGGCATATGGCAATCGGCACAGCCCATCGCTTTCTCCGGATAATAGAAGCTGCGCGCGCCCTGCCCGCTGACGCCGGACGCCTGCCAGTTGTCATACTCGTTGAAACCGCGCAGCCAGCGGTAGTTGTTCACCGGCACGTCGAGATGCACTTTGTGGCAGGCGGAGCAGAATTCCGGCGACCGCATGAACGGCTTCATGAAGGTGCGCGAGTGCGGAGAAGGCTCCACCTTGATGAACAGGTCGTGGGCGTTGCGGAGAACCGGGTTCGGACTGACCGCGATGTTGTGAAGCCGCGGATATTCGATGGTGAAGCCGCCGTTGCCGGCGGTGGAATCCACGTGAACAATGGAATGGCAGGACACGCACCCGAGGCCGGCGTGGGCTTCCGGGGTGTTCATCTGTTCCGCAACCGGCCGTTCGAACATGCCGGAGAAAAACATGGCATGGTCGTGGCAGCCGGCGCACCATTTTGAGCCCCGCGTGCCGCTGATCTCCTGCATGTGCTCGATCGAGCGCGCATAAAACCGGTTGTTGAAGCTCGAAAACCGGTGCATGGAAGACTGCCACTGGCGGTAAATCTCCTCGTGGCATTCGCCGCAGCGCTTCGAATCCATGAAATAGGAAGAGGGAATCAGGGCGCCCGTGGTCGTCTTCGCGGCCGAAGGCCAGAACGGGCTTCGCGGCCCGGCCCCTTCTTCCTCCATTGAAAGCGGCACAACGGACGGGTTGCGGATTTCCTTCTCCCCGCGCGGCCACGCCAGCCGCAGCGAGAGAGGGAACAAAACGACAACGGCAATCAGTGCGGCGGTCCAGCGGACCCAGCCGCGGGAAAGTGGTCTGTTCATCTTGCCCAGCTATGCGAGTTGCCCGGTACTGTTCTCTGCCCCTGCACTATCGAAGCGCCCGCATGATGCGCAGCGCCGGGCGCGTGTTGTACTTCTCCATCCACTCCCGGTGGGCGGGCGTTGACGGAAACGCCTCGCCCTTGCCGTACGGGTAGCCGCTCATGCCGTGGAACGGCAGCGGCTCCACTGACTGCGAAAACGCGGTATTGGCGTCGCGGTCTTTCGCCCAGCCGTCGACCTTCAGCAGCCAGTCGCGCTGCCACCCGGCGGGCAGCGGCGGCAGGCTGCGCGCGTCAAACTCCAGAGCAAGCTCGTCGCCGGAGCCCATGATCACCATGCGGTCGTCGATGTTCGCCACCAGCTCCCGCACGTCCCCGAAGCGCGTGTACTTGCCGGGCGTTGGATTCCACGGGGCGCGCAGCGAGACCGGCTCGTAGAAGAACTGCTCCGGCTGCCGGCGCAGCGGGTGCACGATGTGTTTCGAAAACCCGCGGAAGCGCAGATCCGCCGACAAGGCCCGCGCCGCGGCCAGCCGCGCCGGCGGCGGCGCGGAGTCCTCGATCAGGAAGGCTTCATCCCAGTAGAGCGCAAGGTTGGTGATGATGCGCAATTCGCGGCGTTTTCCAGGGAATTTTCCGGTCAGATCCACGGCAATCGTTTTCGGTTTTCCTGCCGGCATGCCCATGTCTTCGAGAATCGTCACCCATTCGCCCCGGTCATTTCTGGCCTGCAATACCGGCGGCAGCAGCCCTTCCGGCGTGGACTGCGCCTGCTGAAGGAAAGTCGACCCGTCCGCCCAGTCCACCCAACCGTTCATGACGAGCACGGCGCGGTTGGCCGGCGCGGCCTCGCCGAAATCCAGTTCGATCGAATGCTTTTGCGCGACGCCGCGGAAGTCGCGCGCGAAGTTGTCAATATAGCGGCGGTCGCGGCGCAGCAGGCGCTCGGTCACGTCCTGGCGGCCGTCGAGCAGAACGCGCGCCGGATAAATCCGGCGCTCGCCTCCGAAGAGGCGGAATTCCGGATACGGCGGCGATTTCCACTTGTCATTGGTGAAAATCTCGATCGCGGCAGGATGGTCCACGGCGATCAGCTCAATCTGGTCGAGGTAGCTGACCTCGGCCAGCTCCTCGGTGATCCTCACCGGAAGCTTGCCGTCGCGCGGCTGTAGCTGCCGGCCGCTGATCCACACGTATTCATCGTGATCGACAGGGAAGTACTTGCCATCTCCGGCCGAGGCGCCCAGCGGCGCCACGCCGAGCACGTCCGTGACGAATTCGAAGCCTTCGCCGTTCCAGGTCCAGATCATCGGGCAGGAGCCGGACAGCCGCTGCGCCTCCTGGAATTTCAGCGTGGCGCCGGCCTTCTGCTTCACTTCGTTCTGGATGAGCCCGTTCGGCCAGGTGATGCGCACGGTGTCAATCGTGTCGAAATCGCGCAGCCCGAAAAGCACCGGCACGCCACGGTAAAGCAACTTCTGATAAAAGGGGCCGGACTTGATTTCGACCTCGGAATTGTAGGCGAGTTTCAGGTTTTTGACGCCCGTAATGTGCACGCGCGCCCAGCGGTGGGAGGTTTTCGTCTCATTGCGCAGGCGCACCGCGCGGCCGTCCTTGAGCACCGCGGCCAGGTCTGTGCGCCCGTCGCCGTCGAAGTCGGCGGCCGCCAGAGCCACGGCGTCGGCGGGCGCCCCCGGCGCCTCCCGCGGCTCCTCGAACCGCCCGCCGCCCGCGTTGCGCCGCTGGCTGCCCTCGGCAACGATGTCCAGCACCCCGCGGTTTTCGATATCGGCCAGGGCCACGGGGCCGCGCGGCGCAAGCGCGCTGCGCTCGAAGCGCCCGTTGCGGTTCAGGGCCGCGCCGCCGTCCCAGACAAGATCGAAGGCGGAGTCGTTGTCCAGATCCGCCGTCTGGATGTCCCGCGCGCCTGCCGGCACGGCAGGCAGCTCCGCGGCCTCGAAGAACCCGCCCAGACGGTCGCGGTACAGCATCGCGGGGCGGTTCTCGTAGGACACGACGATGTCATGCGACTTGGTGTCCGGAATCAGCCGGGTGACCACCGCCGAAATTGCTTTCCCGGCCACGAACGGGATGTCCGCCGTGCGGTCGGCGAAGCCCGACGGCAGCTGGTTGCGAAGCAGCAGCGTCTTTTCCCCGAAGAGGATCAGGTCCTGGTCGTAATCGTGGTCGTAATCCACCCAAAGGGCATATTCAAAGCGGCCCTGCGGGAGCGCGAACTGCGCCCGCACGAAGCCCTTCGGCGTATTCTGAAGCACCACGGGGGCCCGTTCGGTGAGAACGCAGAGATCGGGACGGCCGTCGTTGTCGAAATCGCCGGGGAAAGCGCCGAGGATGCCTTCCAGCGGCGGGAAAAACCCGGCAGGCGCGGGTTCGGCGCCCTTGCGGTAGAGTTGCAGCCCGGCGGAAGAGACCACCAGAAGATCGGCCTGGCCGGCGCCGTCGAAATCCAGCACGAGCAGCGAGGCGCGGCCGCCCGCTTTACCGGGCAGCGCCTCGGCGGCAAAGCGGATTTCCGCCGCGGGCGCTGCGGGAGGAGCAGGCTGGATCGCCTCGTAAATTTCCGAATACAGGCTCCATTCCACGTCCTCGTTTCCCGTGCCCGCCTCTTCATGCCGCCTCTTCAGATCCTGAAATTTCGCCAGTTTCTCGCGGGCTTTTTCCTGCTCGCCGCGCTGGCGGTAATAGTTGAAGAGCTGGAAATGCGGCGCGGCAAAATTGGGATCCAGTTTCGCCGCCAGCTCGAATTTGGCGTTGGCCTCCTCGATGCGGCCCTCGGCCTTGTACAGCACGCCAAGGTTGTAGTGGGTGATCGGCTCGTCGGGGACAAGGCGCGCCATCTGCTCCAGCTGCCGTATCGCCTTTTCGGCCTCGCCGAGGCGCTTGTATTCAATGCCGAGGTTGAACCACGTGTGGGGGATGGAAGGGTCTTTCTTCTGGACTTCCTCCAGCTCGCGGATGCCCTCCTGCACCTTGCCGGCGCGCAGCAGGGCCAGCCCGTAATTCAGCCGGTCGACCACGGAATCCGGATTCATTTCCACCACGAGGCGGAATTGTTCCACCGCCTCGTTTTGCGTGGTCGGGTTTTCATAATATGCCTTGCCCAGCGTGCGGAGACGCTGAAGGCGCTCTTCGCGCGCCTCGTTGCCCGGCTGGGCGAAACCGGCGATGACCAGCGCCAGAAGAGCGCACAGGAGAACGCCAACTGCCAGACCCCGGATTCTCATCTTGACCATTGCGTCACAAATCTCCGGCGTCAGTCAATAATAGAAAGCCATTACCCGCGCGGCCGCGCCTTGCCGCCCGATGCCGGGCGTCGGAAAATGGGAATACAGGCGTTGGAGTTCGCCTCAACCGCCCACTGGCCGGGCAGATGACTCCTGTCTCTCTGCGGACGCCGGCTGGCGCCCGGGGCTCAAGGCCAGACCCTGCAACGGGAGGGAGTCATCCTGGAGAACGCAGTCCGGTTCAATGAATCGCAGCAGCGGCGCATTCTGGCCAACGCCGAATACGTCGACAAGCTCCTGGCCGACATCGAGGCCATTCTGGACGGGGCGGAATCGACGCGCCTGTTCCGCAAGCATGAACCCGACGTGACGCCGCAGCAGGCGCGCCTCATCCGCTCCTCGGTCGCGCTGTTCCGCCGCCATCTCGGCCGGTTCCTTCAGGCGGCGAAGCTGGACGGCGAAATCCGCAAGCCGCGGTTCGGCGCCCTGCACTCGATCCTGGTGACTCTGGCCTTCGTGAGGGTGGCCTTGCAGGAGCTGGCGCCGGAACACTTGCGCGGCTACGGCGCAATGGCGCCGGAGAGCGAATCGGCGCTGCGGGGCGTCTGCAACCAGCTCGAGGGGCTGGTCTCGACTCTCGAAACCGAGCTGCGCCGCGGCGGCGCGGCCGATCTGGAGGCGCGCCTGGAGCGCATGGCGGACACGGATCTGGCCGCACTGCTGCGCCTGCTGGACCGAATTATTACGGAGGAGCAACTGGCCGAGTTCCGTCCGGCGCTGGTGCGCCTGGTGGAGAAGCTCGAATCGCCCGCCTTCGAGGTGGCCGCCTTCGGCCGCGTCAGCAGCGGCAAGTCCTCGCTGCTGAACCGCCTGCTCGGCGCCGACGTGCTGCCCGTGGGAGTCACGCCGGTCACCGCGGTGCCTGTCCGGCTCGTCTATGGCGAACGGCCCTCCCTCACGGTGCATTTTGCCGGCGGACGCACGGAACAGCGCCCGCTGGAAGACCTGCCGCTGTTCGCCGCCGAGGAACACAACCCGGCCAACCAGCGCGAAGTGCTGCGGCTCATCGTGCGGATGCCAAGCCCTCTGCTGCGGGACGGAGTCGTCTTCGTGGATACGCCGGGCCTCGGTTCTTTGGCTGTGGCCGGTGCGGCAGAGACGCTGTCCTACCTGCCGCGCTGCGACCTCGGGCTGGTTCTGGTCAGCGCGGTCACGCCGCTCAATGAGGAAGACCTGGCCACGGTGGACCTGCTGTTGCGCTCCGGCACGCCGCCAATGATTCTTCTCAGCAAGGCGGACCTGCTGGCGCCTGGCGAGCTGGAAAAGGCCGCGCGCTACACGGAGGCCGCCATCGAGCGGGAGCTGGGAGCCAGGCTCCGGGCAATCCCTGTCAGCGTCGCCGCGACTCACTCCGGGCTGTTGGAATCCTGGATGCGCGAGAGCCTGCAACCCGTGCTGGCCCGGCACAAGGAGCTTGCCGCGGCGTCGCTGGAAAGGAAAGCGGCCGCGCTTGGCGAGGCGGTGGCGCAGACGCTGCGCGGCCGCTACGCCGGCGTTTCGCCGATCCCGCGCGCCGCGGTCGAACAGGCCGAAGACGCGCTGCGGCGCGCATCCTCCGCGCTGGAGACCGGCAGGCGGGAGGCGTTGCGGGAATGCGACAGGCTGCGGGGCGAGACACGCACCGTGCTGGCGGAAGCGGCCGAGCGGGCCTTTCGGCAAGGCGCCGGGCGCGACCCCGAAGCCTGGGGCTGGGCGTTGCGCGAAGCCGCGCTGCGGGCCTGCGATGCAGCCGCCGGCGAGCTCAAACGCCGCGCCGAACAGTTGTGCGCGTTGCTGTCGTCCGCGCTCGAAACGGCCCGCAATGCGATGCGGCCGGGCGCCGAGCCGGCCGGGCCCGGCCTTGAGTGCTCGCAGATCGGCGCGCTGCCGGTGCCCGTGCTGGAAGCGATTCCGGCCGCCGTGCCCGCCGGCCTGGCGGCGGTTCTGGGGCCGCCGGGGCGGAGCCTCGCTGCGAGGATATTGGAAAAGCGGGCGGGGGCGGCCGTGCAGAGGACGCTCGAAGCCTATGCAAGGAGCCTCGAGTCGTGGCTGCAACGCGAGTTCGACAACCTGCAAACGCGCTTCGACGCCGAGGCCGGCGTGTTCCTGGCGGAAATCGCGCGCATCACCTCGGCGGATGCCGCCGGGGCGGAACGCCGTCCGCAAGTCGAAAAATCGCTCCAGGATCTGGAACTCCTGCTGGCGAAAGCGCGCGGGACCGCGGGCGGCGCCGCGCGGCTCACGCCAACTGCGTGAGCACGTCGATCCACAAGGGCGCAAACAGGAGCCGGCCGCCGTGCCAGTACTGCGGCTGCGCCGCCATGCGGCACAAGGTGACGATGCGGCCCGGGTTGCCTTCCGAAGCGGCGAGCGCCTTGCGGCGGAAATCATCCAGCGGGCCGAGGCTGGCCAGGCCGAAGGCCCGGATCGCTTCTTCCAGAAGCCGGGCCGAGGCGGCGCGGGAAAGAGGGCCGAGCGTCAATTCCTCGCGAGGATCCCAGAGCAGGCGGGAGAGATAGCCAAGCTGCGCGCGGCTGGCGGCGGCGGCCGCAATGCAGCAGCCGTCGATCCACGAAACCCGCTCCAGGAAGCGGTAGCAGCGGGCGTCGCAGAAGTCCGGCTCGTCCAGCACCAGCCACGCCGGCCGCGCGTGAAGAGCTTCCAGGGCGCGCGCCTGCAATGTCTGGCTCGGCAGACGGCGCAACTGCATAGCGGAGCCCGCGCCCGCCGCGATCTGCGGCAGGAGCTGCTCGAGCAGCGGATGCAGCGTGTGGGCGCCGCGAACCGGCACGGGCCGCATCGGCCACTGCCGGGCGGCCTCTTCGAGGAGCCGGGTCTTGCCGATGCCGCGGGGGCCTAAAAGGAGCGCGCGGCCCCGTTGCAGCATGGCGCGCAGCGCGCGCAGTTCCGCCTCGCGCCCGATCAGCGGGAGACCGTGCGCCACGCCACGAACGCCTTCATCGCGGCCCGGGCCCGCCTGCATGGGGTTGCTTCTGAACGCGGATCACTTCCACCGTGGAGACGGCCAGCAGTCCCGTGTCGATCATCGGCTCGATCTCCGGGATGAGACGGTCGATCGCCTCGGCCGTATCGATGACGGTGATCAGGATCGGCTCGTCGGCGCGGGCCAGATGGTGCTTGTGGATTTCGGCGCTCTCGCCGTAGCCTTCCAGGCCGCGAAACACGGTGGCGCCGGCGATCTTCAGCTCGCGGCATTTCAGGATGATCGCCTCGTAAAGCGGCTTGCCCGCAAAGCGGTCGCTCGCCGCGATATGAATGCGGAGCAGTTTAGCGGGTTGCGTCTCCGGCATGGCTTCCCTCCGCGCCTTCGCCTCCGCGAAGGAGCCGGACGATTTCGACGTCCGAGATGACAATCAGGCCGTCATCCAGCATTTGTTCGATGGCTTCCGCCGCTTCCTCGATCTTGCGCGGCTCGTCGATGACGGAAATCATCACCGGCAGATCGCGGGCAGGGTGGAAGAAGCTGCGGCGGTGCTCGTGGCCCTTCGCGCCGTAGCCGAGAATGCCCCGGTAAACGGTGGCGCCAGCGATTTCGAGCATCCTCAACTTCTTCACGATGGCGTCGTAGAGCGGCTCGCCGTGCCACCGGTCGGCCTCGCCGAGGAACACGCGCAGCAGCTTCGCCTGTCCCTGCTTCTTCCGGTGGGGCGCCTTCGGCTCCGGCTTCGGCGTCCTGCGCGCGGCTTTCACCACGAACGTGTCCTGCACCTCGATCAGCCCGTCGGTGACCATTTCGTGCAGCGTCGGCAGAACCTCTTCGACTTTCTCCGGCGTTTCAACGAACTCGATCCGCAGCGGCAGGTGTTGGGCGAGCACCTCGATTTTCGGCGTGTGCAGCAGATGCGAGGCGCCGAAGCCGGCATAGGCCCGCGTGGACGTGGCGCCGGCCACCCCCTTGTTCAACAGGTAGGTCATGATGGCGTCGTGCAGCGCCGTGGCATGGTGTTGCGTGTCTTCGTTGATGTAGATGGTGACCTTCTTCGCTGGTCCGCGTTTCAGCATGCAGCCTCCTTCCTCATCCCGTTGCCCGCCTCAGACATCCAGTTCGCCTTCCGGCTCCCCGAAAGCGGATTCGCGCAGCCGGCGCTCCTCCTCCGGCAACAGGTGCACGGGCAGGTAGCGCGCGTTCGCAATCGCCGTCGGAATCACCGCGCTGCCGATGACGGCAGCCACCAGATGCGAGTACTGCCCCTGATCGATCACGCCGTGGTTCAGCCCGAACAGCGCCGAGATGGTGCCGAAGGTCAACCCCGTGGACATCATCAGGGAATAATACATCCCTTCCTTGCGCTCGTACCCGAACGCCCGCACCACAGGCAGAAGACCGGCGAGTTTGGAGATCATTTTCGCCCCGAACAATGCCAAAAACACGCCCGGCGCGGCCGCCAGCGCGGGAACCGATACGAAGCTGCCGGCCCGGATGAAGTAAAACGGCGTCAGCAGGCCGAAAGTCAGCGTGCGCAGCCGCCGGATCAGGAAGTGGTCGCGCCCCACCGTGCCGGCCAGCATCATGCCGATCAGATAGGCCGGCAACACGGCCTCGCTGCCGGCCCAGGCCGCCGCGCCGCCCATGCCGAACAGGAGAAACAGCAGATACTTGGTCTCCATCTCCGACACGCGCCCGCCGTAGCGGTCGAAAAACCAGCGCGTGAAGAACGGCAGTGCGAAAAGCACGACGGCGCACAGCGCGGCAAACACGAGCGTCTTCCAGGTGAACGGCGCGAAGATGAAGCCAAGCGCCAGCACGGTGCCGAGATCGTTGACAAAACACGCCGCCAGAATCGCCTTGCCGTATTCGGTGCGGTTGAAGCCCAGCTCGAGCATCACCGCATAGACCACGGCCACCGACGTGGTCGACAGCGCCACGCCGGCCAGCCACGCCGCCATCCAGCCCCAGCCGAGCAGGAAGCGCGCAATCAGGGCCGCGCCGAGAAACGGCGCGAAAAACCCGGCCAGTCCGACGCCGAGCGCTTCCCGCCATTTCATGCGGAATACGTCCGGGTCCAGCTCCGCGCCGGCCAGAAAGGTCAGCACCACGGCCCCCGTGCCGGCGAGAAACGTCACCCAGCCGGCCTTGGCGCCCAGCGCTTCCCGTCCCAGCACCATGCCGATGACCAGCTGGGCCACCGTGCCCACCACGATTTCCGACAGCGCTGTGGAAATGCCCGTCCAGTGCGCCGCCAGCACGGCGAGGAGCGCCAGAAAAAGCCACAGCGCGGCAACAAACCACACTTGCTCCATGCAGTAACTCCCTGTACCTGTCTGTTCGGGATGCGCGCCGGGGCGGCCAATGCCCCCGCAACACACCCGTTGCAGGAGTCATTGGCCGTTGTTGGCAACGGCGGGAAGCGGACTCCACCGCTTTCAGCAATGGAAACCTTGATGATACGAACTGCGCCGCTGCCTGTCAACCTCCGGGCCGGATCGCCTTCGTCTTCTCGACCAGGCGCAGCACGGATTCGTCGGCGCCGAGCAGCGGGATCTCCTCCAGCCGCACCCAGCGCACGTCGCGCGACTCCGGGCTCGCCACCGGCTCCTGCGAAAGCGGCGCTTCCGCCAGAAAGCGGATGTCGTAGTGGACATGGGCGGGCTCGGCGCCACGCGCCGGGATGTCGTGCGCGTCCACGTCAAAGATGGCCGGGCTGAGGAGCCGGGCGTCCACGCCGGTCTCCTCCCACACCTCGCGCAAGGCGGTCCCGGCCACGTCCGGGCTCCCGTCGCAGTGGCCGCCGGGTTGCAGCCAGCGGTCCAGGCGGCGGTGATGCACCAGCAGGGCATGGGTCCTTTCCGGGTTCACCACCCACGCCGAGCCGGTCACATGGCCGGCCAGCAGCGTGCGCTCGAAGCACGCTTCATGCTCTTCGACGAAAGCGAGGACGCGGGCCAGCATCGCCGCCTCGCGGCGGTCCCACGGCTTGTGCGCGCGCAGGGCGCGGATGAGGTCTTCGCGCCGCCTCACCGGTAAAGCCTCACGTTGTCGATTTCGAGAAACGCTTTCCCGCCGGCCGGGCGCGAAATGACAAATTCCAGCGCAATTGTTTCTTTCAGGTCCGCGCCGCGCAGCGAGCCGAACGGCACGCGCACGCGCTTCCACTCCGCGCCGGCCTCGAACGGGGCCTCCGCCTCGCCCCCGCGCCAGCGCAACATCAGCCGGTAAGCGCCATCGCCCCGCGCCTCGAATTCGACTCCTTGCCACGGACTCACGTCCACGGGCAGCACGGCGCCCCGCGACAGCGGCAGCACCATCGCGGCCAGCGGGCGGTCCTTGTCGCTCATCCGGGCCAGCACGGCGAGGCAGTGGTCGCCGGGCGCGCGCGGGACGCGGTGATAACTCATCTGCGAAAAATCGAGGCCCGCGTCCGTGCGGTTCACCCACAGCGTGCCGAGCCGCGAGCGCAGGCCCGGCGACTCGAAATCATCCAGCATCTCCGGCGCAGTGCCGCCCGTGACGGGCAAGGGGGAAGGCCCGGGCTGGCTCGCGCGGGCCAGCAGCGCCGCCGGTTCGAATTCCTTGCCCCCGAGCCAGACCCGGCGGATGTTGCGGATCTCCGCGATCCGCTCGTGCGGCTTGCCCTCGACCAGCACGAGGTCGGCGAGCTTGCCCGGCTCGATGGCGCCGCGGTCCTCCAGCCCGAGCAGGCGGGCGCTGCCGCTGGTGGCCGCCGCGATCGCCTCCAGCGGCGAGTAGCCGCAATTCACCATCAGCTCCAGTTCGCGCAGCGTGGATTCGCCGTGAGGCGTGCCGGGCATGCCGGCGTCCGTGCCGACGCCGGCGGCGACGCCCGCCTGGCGGGCCAGCGCGCAGTTGGCCATCAGATGCGCCCAGCGCCGCTGCCGCGCCGGGTGCACCTTCTCGCCCTTGGGTTCGTACACGGCCAGCGTCTGCCCGTAGCCGGTCTTCGAGGAGAGCATCAGCCCCAGCGTCTCCGGGTCGATGACCGCGTCGCCGATGCCGTGGTTGATCACATCGACGCCCGCCCGCGCGGCCTCGCGCGCCTTCTTCACCGTCACCGTGTGCGTCACCACCTTCAGGCCGTGCTTGTGGGCTTCGTCCACCAGCGCGCGCAGCGTGTCCTCGTCCATCGAGGTCATGTCCGGGTCCACGCCGTAGCGCCAGCCGTCGGTGAACACCTTGAGCAGGTCCGGCTTCTCCGCCGCGATGCGGCGCACCGCGTTGCGCGCCTCGCGCGGCGTCAGGACGAGCTGCGTGTGGAAATCCCCGCGTCCGCCTTCCATGCCGTGCCCGAGCGGCGTGGTGAAGCGCGCCGCCATCAGCACGCGCGGCGCTTCCAGCCCGGCGGCGAGCAGGCGCCGCATCGGCTCGAACTGCTCCGTGTACGTGCTGAGGTCGACGACCGTGGTCACCCCGTGGGCCAGGTAAAGCCGGAGAATTTTCGCCCAGTCGAGGTCTTTTGCGCCCCCTGAGGCCAGCAGGTGCGTGTGGATGTCGAAAAGCCCCGGGATCAGGGTGCGGCCCGCTGCGTCGATGACCGGCGTGCCCGCCGGCGCCGACACGTTTTCTCCGACGGCGGCGATCCGCCCGTCTTCCACGAGCACCGTGGCCCGGCGCGGCTCGTGGCCGCGCCCGTCCACCACCCACGCTCCCGCGACCGCGAACCGCTGCGCCTCGAGCGACGCAGCCAGAACGAGCAATGCGAGGAAAAGCCTTCGCGCCATTCCTCTATTCTTAGCCTGTTCAGAGCAGCCGTGTGACGCCGGGCGTGAACACCGGGTATGTGCCGTCGGCCTGCGGCCAGACAGGCGGCTCGGTGTCCTCGTGAATTTCTTCGGCGCGCGGCGGGAAATAGAAATTCGAGTTCCTCACCCGTTCCCACGTCAGTTCCTGTCCCGTGTAGCAGGCCAGTTGCCCCATCACGGCGATCAGCGTCGAGCGCGCCATGTAGTCGCCGTTATTGAGCGGCTTGCCGGACCGGATGGCCTCGAACAGCGCCACGTGCTCGAGGTCGTAGGCGTTGTTTTTCGACGGCGGCTGCGCGCTGGTCCAGTTTGTCTCGCCGGTGATGCGCAGGTTGAGCAGATCGCAGCGGCCCTTTGCGCCGAGAATCAGCGAGGAATTCTCGTTGTAGCAGTTGTCGATCGTCCGGCAATAGGCATAAACGCGCACGCCTTTCGGGAACTCGTACACCACGGCGTGATGGTCGAACACGGAGCCGAATTCCTCGCCCTTCAGCGTGGAGCGCCCGCCCATGCCCCAGCAGCGCAGCGGCGCGGCGTTGCCGAGCGCCCAGGAGGAGCGGTCGAGATTGTGGATCAGCGTCTGCGGCACGTCGTCGCCGGACAGCCAGTGGAAATGGTACTGGTTGGACGCCTGGAATTCCAGCTCCTTCTGTCTCGGCCGCCGCTGGCGGACGACATACGGCGGACGCAGCCAGGTTTCCTGGATCGCCACGATGTCGCCGATGATGCCGGCGTGGACTTTCTCCATCGTCTCGATGTAGCCGGGGTGGTAGCGCGACTGCAACCCGCTCACCACGCAAAGCCCCTTCCTGCGCGCCAGCTCGCAGGCCTCTTCCACCATCCTCACGCCGGCCGGGTCGATGGCGTGCGGTTTCTCGACGAACACATGGCGGCCCGCCTCGACGGCGGCCTTCAGATGCAGAGGATGGAACTTGGCGGCGTTGGCGATGATGACCACGTCGCTGGCCTCGATCACGTGTTTGTAAGCCTGGAAGCCCGTGAAAATGCGCTCGTCGGGCACGTCCACCTGGCCGGGGAATTTCAGCCGCAGCGAAGTCCGCTTCTCCTCGCAGCGGTCGCGCAGGATGTCGGCCAGAGCGACGATGCGGACGTCCTTGCCCGCGCGCATCGCGTTCATGGCGGCAGCCTCGCCGCGGCCGCCGCAGCCGATGACACCGACGCGGAAAACCCCGGCGCCGGCCGCGTGAACGCTCAACCCGGCCGGAAGCCACGCGGCCGAAGAAGCCAGAAAGGACCTTCGCGTAGCGCCTTCTCTTGTGTTGCCGGACATGAATGCCTCCCTTGCGGCTGCATTCTATCCGATGCCGCGCCCGAAGTCTGCCGGAAGAATTGGGTCATCGAAAATGTCACCGAAGCGAGGGTCGTTGGGTCACGAAGAAAGTGACCGTAGCACGGGGGGCGCCTGACCTTCCCGCCATGCAGCGTTGTGGCCGGCGCGGCCACCCGTAAAGGGCGCCCTCCGGCTCGCTGCGCTCGTACGCCGGCCTGCGGGCCGCTCCACGCGGTTCCGCGCCAGAGTCTGCAATAACACTCTGCAAGCTTGAATCGGGTCTTGCTGCGGAAACAGATCGAGCAGCGTTTGAACGAGCAGCTCAAAACCATCCACCGCAGCGAAACCGCCCCGGTTGCCGGACGGAAACTCAGCCCCCATTCTGTTACCTCCTTCGTGACTCAACGGGGCGCTGTTCGGTTACCGGTTGACATGACTTGACACGGGGGCCAGAAGGCCCCCCTCGGAGCGGCCGCCGGAGCGCATGGCGTTGAGTCAGGAAGAATGCAACCCCGCCCGCCGGGCCCGTCTACAATGAAACTTCAAGCCCCGCATGATCACCGAGACCCGGTTCGTCCGTTTCGACTCGCTCGAGCTGGACTGCGGCGAGACCCTTCCGCAGGTGCAGGTCGCCTACGAAACCTACGGGGAGCTGAACGGGGCGAAGGACAACGCCATCCTGATCCTGCACGCCTTCACCGGGGACGCCCACGCCGCCGGCATCGACCACGACGGCAAGCCCGGCTGGTGGGCCAACATGATCGGGCCGGGCAAGGCCTTCGACACAAACAAATACTTCGTGATTTGTTCCAACGTCCTCGGCGGCTGCCGCGGGACCACCGGGCCGTCGTCGGTCGACCCGCGCACGGGCCGCCGCTACGGCCTGCGCTTCCCGGTGATCACCATCGGCGACATGGTGCGGCTCCAGAAGAAGCTCGTCGACCACCTCGGCATCCCGCGGCTGCTGGCCGTGGCGGGCGGCTCGATGGGCGGCATGCAGGCGCTCGAATGGGCCGTCTCATACCCGGAGGCGGTGGAGGCCTGCATCCCGATTGCGGCCACGGCGCGGCACAGCGCGCAGCAGATCGCCTTCAACGAGACGGGCCGGCAGGCGATCATGATGGACCCGGACTTCAACCACGGCGACTACGCCGACGACCGGCCGCCGGCCCGCGGCCTCGCGGTGGCCCGGATGATCGGCCACATCACCTACATGTCGGACGAGTCCATGCGCGAGAAGTTCGGCCGCCGCCTGCGCAACCGCGAGGCGTTCAGCTTCGCCTTCGACATCGACTTCGAGGTGGAGAGCTATCTGCGTTACCGCGGCCAGCAGTTCGTGGGCCGGTTCGACGCCAACTCGTATCTGTACATCACCAAGGCGATGGACTATTTCGACCTGACGCTCGGCTACCCGTCGCTGGCGGCCTCGCTCGAGCGCGCCACGGCGCGCTTCCTCGTCATCAGCTTCACCTCGGACTGGCTCTACCCGTCCTACCAGTCGCTGGAAATCGTCAACGCGCTGCGCAGCCGGAACCATGACGTGACCTACTGCGAGCTCACCTCCAACTACGGCCACGATGCGTTCCTCGTCGACGTCGCCGAGCAGACGGAAGTGATCCGCGGGTTTCTGGCGCGCTGCCACAGCGAGTTCCGGGAGGCCGGGCGGTGAAGGTCCGCGAAGTGCTCGGCCGCGGCGACTATGCGCTGATCAGCGCCCTGATCCCCGAGGGGGCGCGGGTGCTCGATCTGGGCTGCGGCGACGGCGCGTTGCTCGCCTGGCTGAAGGAGAACAAGCGCGTCGAGGGCCGCGGGATCGAGATCCGCCCCGAGCTGGCGCAGCGGGCGGCCTCGCGCGGCGTGCCGGTTTATCAGGGCGACCTCGAATTGAGCCTCGGCGAGTACCCCGACCTGGCCTTCGACTTCGTCATCCTCAGCCAGACGGTGCAGGAGCTGCGGCGCCCCTTGCAGGTGATTGAACAGATGCTGCGCATCGGGCGGCACGGCATCGTGGCGTTCCCGAATTTCGGCCACTGGCGCGTGCGCCTCAATCATCTTTTCAGCGGGCGCGCGCCGAGAACGCCCCTGTTTCCGCACAGCTGGCACGACTCCCCGAACATCCATTTCCTCACCGTGCTGGATTTCGAGGAAACCGCCGCCGAACGGAATTGGCGCATCGAAAAACGGCTGTTCCTTTCCGGCCACTCGCAAATCCGTTTCGCCCCGAACTGGCGCGCCGAAGTCGCCGTCTACCAGATCTGCCGCCAGGCGCCGCGGTAGCATGGCGGCATGGGCGCCTACCTGTGTGTCGACCGCGGCGCGGCGCTGCCCCTCGGCGCCACGCCGATCGCCGGGGGCATCAACTTCGCCATTTTCAGCCAGCACGCCACGCACGCCTGGCTGGGCCTGTTCCGCCCGGGCGAGCGCGAGCCGTGCGAGGAAATCGCGCTGGACCCGGGAACGAACCGCACCGGCCACATCTGGCACATCTGGCTGGAAGGACTGCCGCCGGACATGCTGTATGCGTGGCGCATGGACATGCGCCCGAACCCGAATCCCGCCATTCACCGCTTCGACCCTTCCATCTGGCTGCTGGACCCTTACGCCCGCGTGATCGCGGGCGGCGAGCAGTGGGGCGTCGCCACCCGCAGGCTTTGCGGGCTGCCCTGCGACCATTTCGACTGGCGGGGCGACCGGCCGCTGAACACCCCTCTCCAGAAGAGCATCATTTACGAGCTGCACGTGCGCGGCTACACGCGGCATCCGTCGTCAGGGGTCTCCGCGCCCGGCACGTATCTCGGCCTGACGGAGAAAATTCCCTACCTGAAAGAGCTCGGCATCACGGCCGTGGAATTGATGCCGGTCTATGAATTCGAAGAGGCCGACACGGACCGCGTCAATCCCTTCACCGGCGAGCGGCTGCTGAACCTCTGGGGATACCACCCGATCGCCTTTTTCGCGCCCAACGCCTCTTACGCGTCCCGGCAGGCGCCGGGCGCGGCGGTGGCGGAGTTCAAGGAAATGGTCCGCTGCTTTCACGACGCGGGCATCGAGGTCATCCTCGACGTCGTGTTCAATCACACGGCTGAAGGCGACGAGCGGGGGCCCACGCTGTCCTTCCGCGGCATCGACAATTCCGTGTATTACCTGCTCGATTCCAACGGCCGTTATCTGAATTTCTCCGGCTGCGGCAACACGCTGAACTGCAATCACCCGGTGGTGCGCACGCTGATCAGCGATTGCCTCCGCTACTGGGTGATGGAGATGCACGTCGACGGCTTCCGCTTCGATCTGGCCAGCATTCTCGGCCGCGGCAAGACCGGCGAGCCGCTGCCGGACCCGCCCCTGCTCGAACGGCTCGCCTACGACCCGGTGCTCGCCAACACGAAGCTGATCGCCGAGGCGTGGGACGCTGCCGGCCTCTACCAGGTGGGAACGTTCCCGGCCTGGGGGAGGTGGGCGGAGTGGAACGGCCGCTACCGCGACGACGTGCGTCGATTCGTCCGCAGCGACCCCGGGATGGTTCCCGCGCTTGCCGAGCGCCTGAAGGGCAGCCCCGATCTCTACGCGCGCAGCGGGCGCAAGGCGCAGCACAGCATCAACTTCGTCACCTGCCACGACGGCTTCACCCTGGCCGACCTGGTCAGCTACAACCGCAAGCACAACGAAGCCAACGGCGAGGACAACCGCGACGGCGCGGACGAGAATTTCAGCTGGAATTGCGGCGTTGAAGGCCCGACCGACGACCCGGAAATCCTCGCTCTGCGGCGGCGCCAGATGAAGAATTTCCTCCTCCTCCTGCTCGCCAGCGGCGGCGTGCCGATGCTGCTGGCCGGCGATGAGTTCGCGCGCACGCAAAAGGGAAACAACAACGCCTACTGCCAGGACAACGAGATCGGCTGGGTGGACTGGCGGCTGGCTGGCGCCAACGCGGACCTGCTGGAATTCGTCAGGAGCCTCGTCCGCTTCCGCCGCACGCACGAGCTGTTCGCGCAAATCGATTGGGCGCCGGAGCCGGGCTGCGGCGCCACCGAAATCCGGTTTCACGGCGTGCGGCTCCACCAGCCCGACTGGAGCTTCCATTCGCGGTCCCTCGCGATGGAAGCCTGCTGGCGCGGCGAGAGGGTCTACCTCATCGCCAACGCCTACTGGGAGCCGCTGCGCTTCGAGCTGCCGCAGGACACGGCCTGGCTGGTGCGGTTCGACACTTTCGGCGAAGCCGGGCGCGAGGTCTGCGGAAGCATTGACGCGGGGCCGAGGTCCGTCCTGCTTCTGACTCCCGCCAAACCGCCGGCCGAATCATCGGGCCTGCGCAATGGTAGTGTGACGCCATGAGGAAAGTCTGGATTCCGGCATTGTTGCTGGCCTCCCTGGCCGGCGCCGCTCTGTGGCAGGCGCGCCGCGCGGGTCCGCTGGCCGGCGGCGTGTTTCTGTTGCCCACCGGGCAGCGCATCACTCCCGCGGGCGTGCACGTCGAGGTCAACGACCGCCCGCTCGGCATGAGCCTGAGCCCGGACGGCAGGTGGCTCGCCGTGGTGACGGGCAGCAATTTCGCGCCGCGCGCGCTGCACATCCTGGATGCGGAGCGCGCCAGGACGGTGCAGACGCTGCCGCTCGGCGACAGCTTTGTGGGCGTGGAATTCAGCCCTGCCGGCGACAGGCTTTACATTGGCGGCGGGCGCGAGCATGACGTGAAAATTCTGCGCCGCCAGCCGGACGGGGCTTTTGCTCCGGAAGCGCGCATCGAGCTCCCCGGCGCCGCGCCCAGCGGGCTGGCCGTGACGGGCGGCGGCGCGCGCCTGTTCGTCGCCCTGAACCTGAAACATGCCGTGGCGATGATCGACACCGGCTCGGGGAAGGTCGCCGAGCTGGAAGCCGGCGGTTATCCGTACACCGCCATCGCAGCCGGCGACGCGGTCTACGTCAGCAACTGGGGCGGCCGCCGGCCCCTGCCCGGCGACCGCACCGACGGCGCCTTCCCCGTGGTCCTGGACGAGCGCGGCATCCCGGCCAGCGGCACCGTGTCCGCCTTCGACGCCGCATCCGGCAAGCTCAGGGCGCACATCGAAACGGGGCTGCACCCGAGCGCCATGTGCTTTGACGCCCACAGCAGCCGCCTGTTCGTCGCCAACGCCAACAGCGACAGCGTTTCGGTCATCGATACCCGGTCGAACCGCGCCGTGGACACGATCAACGTCAGAACCGCAAAGGACGCCCCGCTGGGCAGCTCGCCGAACGCCCTCGCGCTGTCGCCCGACGGCAAAACGCTGTTCGTCGCCAACGCAGCCAACAACGCGGTGGCGGTGGTTCGGCTCGGCGGCCGCCCGCGCGTGGAAGGCTTCATCCCCACAGGTTGGTACCCGACGGCGGTGGCCGTCAGCCGCGACGGCAGGCGGTTGTGGGTCGCCAGCGGATACGGTTTCGGCTCGGTGGCCCCGCTGCCGGAAGGCCGCACAGGGAGAAGCTACCGCGACCGGGCCGGCGTGGTCTCTGCGATCGATGTGCCTTCGCCACGTGCGCTGGCCGCCATGACCCGCCAGGTTCTGGAGAACAACCGGGACCAAAGCGCCCAGCCGGCGCCGCCCCGCTCCGGACACCCGGTTCCCATGCACCGGGGGCAGGCCTCGCCCATCCGCTACGTCTTCTACATCATCAAGGAGAACCGGACGTACGACCAGGTGCTCGGCGACCTGCCGCAGGGAAATGGCGACCCGTCGCTGGTCCACTTCGGCAGGGACGTCACGCCGAACCACCACGCGCTGGCCGAGCAATTCGTGTTGCTGGACAATTACTATGCGCCCGGCGACCAGTCCGCGCTCGGCCACCGGTGGTGCACGCAGGGCTACGCCAGCGACTGGGTCCACAAGTACGGCAACGCCCGCAACGACGCCAACCCGATGCTGTTCGCGCCCACCGATTTCCTGTGGGACAACGCCCGGAAACACGGCCTGAGCGTGCGCGCCTACGGCGAGCGCGGCAGGGCCGTCATCGACCCGCCCTCGGCCACCTGGACCGACATCTACCAGGACTGGAAAAACAAAACGGGCAGGATCCGGATTTCCGCCGTGCCCCTGGTGCTCGGTCTGAAGGACATCTACCACCCGTCCTACCCCGGCTTCAACATGCGCATCACCGACCAGGTGCGGGCCGACATTTTCCTGGAGGAGTTCCGCAGGTTCGAGCGCGATGGCGGGCTGGCGCGGCTCAACATTCTGCTGCTGCCGCAAAACCACACCAACGGCACCGCAGAGGGCTACCCGACGCCGCGCGCCACCGTGGCCGACAACGACCTCGCGCTCGGGCGCGTGGTGGAGGCGATCTCGCACAGCCGCTACTGGCGCGAGTCGGCGATTTTCGTCACCGAGGATGATGCGCAAAACGGGCTGGACCACGTGGCCGGCCACCGCACCGTGGGGCTGGTGATCTCCCCGTGGGTGCGCCGGCGAGCCGTGGACAGCACGTTCTACACGACCATCCACATGTACCGCACCATCGAACAGATCCTCGGGCTGCCCCCGTCGAACCAGTTCGACCTCGCCGCCGAGCCGATGTTCACCGTATTCACCGCCACGCCGGACTTCACCCCGTACAAGGCCCTGCCGAACCGCATTCCCCTCGACGAGATGAACCCGCCGGCCAAGAAGCTGGCCGGCGCCGCCCGCAGGTTCGCCGAGGCTTCCGCGCGGATGGATTTCGAGGAGCCGGATGCCGCCGACGAGCAGCTGCTGAACCGGGCCGTGTGGCACTCGCTTTTCCCCTCGAGGCCCTACCCGCAGCGGCGGCCGGCGCGTTGAACAGGCCGCGTTTCCGCCGGCGATCAGGCCCGGCGCGTCCCAAGAACGGATTCAGAGCCGCGAGCGAAGCGGCGCGCCAGCGCCGCGAGAGCAAGCGGTCCCACCCAAGCCCCAAGCGGGCCGCAGGCCCGCCAGAGCGAGCGGTTCCAAACCCCGATTTCTCCCTGCGCTTGCGCAGGGACTCGCGCCTCTGCCTACGGTTTCTGTCAGGTTTCACCCGCTGCAACGCGACCTCGCGCTTCAACCGCTTACTCCGGCCGTCGTTCTGACGAACGCCGGCACCCCGGCGCGCGGCTCCGAACGCGCGATGCACGACCCGCAGCACCGGCGCGTCCGCGAAACGGATTCAGAGCCGCGAGCGAAGCGGCGCGCCAGCGCCGCGAGAGCGAGCGGTCCCACCCAAGCCCCAAGCGGGCCGCAGGCCCGCCAGAGCGAGCGGTTCCAAACCCCGATTTCTCCCTGCGCTTGCGCAGGGACTCGCGCCTGTGCCTGCGGTTTCTGGCAGG
>Ga0308390_1000324_pt1 | contig 35862 bp, 33 predicted proteins | sample Hotspr2Sample149_FD_202358 | JGI IMG/M metagenome (GOLD analysis project Ga0308390, IMG submission 202358) | Hot spring phototrophic mat microbial communities from Mushroom Spring, Yellowstone National Park, Wyoming, United States - 20040719_149 ...
CATGTGAACCGCAGCCGCAGTTGACCGCTCGCTCCCGCAGCGCTGCGCGCTGCTCCGCTCGCGGCTCCGAAAGCGTGGGGAAGGCGCGGTGGAAACGCCGCCTGGCCCGACAGTTACGCCTTCGGAGCCGCACGCCGAAGGCCGTCGTTCGGTAGGACGACGGCCGGAGCGACCGGTCAAAGCAGGAACGGCCAGGCGGAGCGACCAGTGGAGTGAGCGGCTGCGAGAGCCGCTTGGCGCATACAACATACTATAAACCAAATACTTAGCAGGAGCGAAAAGGGCTTGCCGCGCTACGCCACAAGCAGGGAAGAAAAAAATATGAGCACTTCATACTAAGAAACCTTGACAGCCAGATGTGCATCATGTATAGTGGAAAGCGTGGAGAGATCTTCCAAAGGAGGTGTAACAGACGCTATGGCAAACATCGCTCGTCGTTCCGATGTCGCGACCCTCGATCCGTTCTTCTCCAGCCCCTTGGCTCTGTTCGAGGACATGGTGAACCGCTTCTTCAACGAGCCGGTCTCGGCCCGTCCGTGGTATCCGGCCGTGGACATCGCCGAGAACGAGAACGAGATCGTCCTCACCGCCGACATTCCCGGCGTGAAGATGGAGGACATCGAGCTGAAGGTCGAGAACGGCACGTTGACGATCAGCGGCAGCCGTGAGTTCAAGAAGGAGGAGGAGAAGGGCGGCTATCACAGGATCGAGCGCAGCTATGGCTCGTTCCATCGGGCTTTCACGCTTCCTGACACGGTGGACACCGACAAGATCGAAGCCAGCTACGAGGATGGCGTGCTGAAGGTGGTCCTGCCGAAGAAGGAAGTGGCGAAGCCGAAGACGGTCAAGATCGCGGTAAAAAAGTGACGCCTTGGCAGGCTCTCCGGGCGCGGCTGCCATTCCGGCGGCCGCGCACCCGGTAGCCGCGGCGCAGGCTCCGCCCCAGGGCGGGGCTTTCTTTTTTTCGGCCGGCCGATGGGCGGATCTTCCGGAAGCCCGCGCGGCGAAGTCTCTCGCACGCTCGCGCCGATCCTCCCGGAGCCCTCGCGCAAGCGCGAGGGGGAAATCCGGTCTCTCGCACGCTCGCGCCGGTCCTCCCGCGGCCCCGGAAATCCGCCACCGCTTTGCCGTCGCGGCTGCCCTCCGTGCGCCAGGCGGGCGCCGGCGGCCCTCCATTTTGCCATTGCCTGAGCAATCCGCGACCCGAAACAAGAGTCCGCACCGGGAGCCCCCTGCCTGCAAGCCCCGGCTGGCGCCCTCCAGCGCGCGCAGTCAAGCCGCGACAGGCCACATGCTGCGAGGAAACATCCGGGAGACGGACAACAGGAAGTCGCAGAGGCCGCACACGAACCCCGGCCTCCCGCACAACTTCATCCCTCCGATGCCGGGCCCGCACTGCCGGGCCGGCGAATCCCGCGCGAGGACCGGCTGTCGAAAAATCCCCGCGAGCCTGGACCGCATGTTGGCCACAATTCGGGCGACCCGCTCCCGATCCGGCGGCCTTTTGTTGAATTGCGCCGCCCGGCCGCCTGAATCACGCACGTCCGGCCTGCACTGCCGAAGAAACTCCGTCCCTGCCGCCGGAAGTTCGGCAACTCCGGCGATCGGCGAGGAATGTAGCAGCGCGGGAATCATTCCGGGACTTGTGTCTGCAAACAATGTCCCCTGCATTCGCGAATTGGGCCAGTGCAACTCAGCGGCCGTGAGGACAATCGGCAACAGAACCGTTCCGGCGCCGGCAATCAGGAGCAGCGCCCCCGCCGCTGTCTTCGGTTTGCGCCCTGAAATTCCGCCTCCCCCGCGGCGTTTCGCCCCGGTTCTGATCCACAATGAAAGGGTATGCGTTCCCGGGCGGCCTGGCTACATCTGCACAGGGCCGGCTGCATCTGATTGAGGGAACACTCTGCCTTGGTCCGCGTATTTAAAAACAGCATGCCGAGAGATTTGCGCGTGTGGAGGGCGGCCGCGGCCGCCGTATCCCTGACTGCTTTTCTGACCGCTTCCGAACCTGCCTTGCTGGCGCAAACAGCAGCGCGGCTCGAACCGCCGAAAGGCGGGCTGGGGCCGCTGACGCGGCCCTATCAGGCGCGTTCGGCGCCGCCGGTGAAGCTGGTGAATTCGCCGCGGCTTGAGTCGTTGATCCGCGCCGGCAACCTGTATCTGTCCGCGCAGGACGTCATCGCGCTGGCGATCGAGAACAACCTCGACGTGGAAGTGCAGCGCTACGGGCCGCTGCTGGCGCGCGAGGTGCTGCGCCGCGCCGAGGCCGGCGGCGTGCTGCGGAGCGTGGGCGCGCCGGTCGCGCCGGGTCCGCGCAGCGTCAGTCTGCAAGGCGTCAGCACGGCCACCGGCACGGTGACCGCAGCCGGCGCGGGCGTCGGCTCCGGCGGCGGCATCCTCACGCAGCTCGGGCCCCCCATTCCGTCGCTCGATCCCTCCCTTACGGCCGTGGCGTTCTTCTCGCACCAGACGACGCCGCAAAGCAACACGGTGCTCACCGGCACCACTTCGCTCGTGCAGGACGCGCGCGTCTACCAGGTGCAGTACTCGCAGAACTGGGCTACGGGCACCAGCGCTCAGCTCGGCTATTCGAGCCAGCGGCTGAAGGTCAACAGCCAGTTCTTCAGCCTGAACCCCTTCACGCAGGCGAGCCTCGACCTGCAAGTCACGCAGAACCTGCTGCAAGGCTTCGGGCGCAGCGTGAACATGCGCAACATCCTGGTGCAGCGCAACAACCTCAAGGTGAGCGACCTGCAATTCAGATTGCAGCTGATTGAAACGGTGTCCGCCGCGCTGAACCTCTACTGGGACCTGGTCAGCTTCCACTACGAGGTCCGCGCGCGGCAGCAGGCGGTGGAGACGGCGCAGAAGCTGCTCAACGACAACAAGCGGATGGTCGAGCTGGGGACGCTGGCCGAGATCGAGGTCACCCGCGCCGAGTCCCAGCTTTACGCGGCGCGGCAGGACCTGGTGATCGCGCAGACGAACCTGATGCAGCAGGAGGTGATACTGAAGAACGCGCTCAGCCGCACCGGCGTGGCTTCGCCCGAGCTGGCGGCGGTGCGCATCGTTCCGCTGGACACGATGGTCAAGCCCGACGACAAGCCCCTGCCGGAACTGGAGAAGCTGGTGGAAGAGGCGCTGGCGAGGCGCGCGGAAATCCAGCAGAGCCGGCTGAACCTCGAAAGCAACCGCATGAACCTGGCCGGGATCAAGAGCTCGCTGCGGCCGTCGCTTCAGGCGTTCGCGCAACTGACCAACAACGCGCTCACCGGCGACCTGACAACGCTCGGGGCGGTGGCCGGCGTGCCGGAAATCTTTGTTGGCGGATACGGCAACCTTTGGAAACAGATTCTGCGGCGCAATTTCCCCAACTATTCGGCCGGGTTTTCGCTCAATATCCCGTTGCGCAACCGCGCGGCGCAATCCGACTACGCCGCCAGCCTGCTGGAAATCCGGCAGAACGAACTTCTCCTGCAAAAGAACATCAACCAGATCCGCGTCGACGTGCAGAACGCGGTGATCGGGCTGGAGCAGGCGCGGGCGCGCTATGAAGCGGCGGTGAAGGCGCGCGAGCTGGCCGAGGCGACGCTCGCCGCCGACCGCAAGAAATACGAGCTCGGCGCGACGACCGCCTTCCAGATCGTCCAGGACCAGCGCGATCTGGCGGCGGCGCAGAGCGCCGAAGTGCAGGCGATGGCCAACTACAGCCACGCGAAGATCGCGCTCGACCAGGCGCTGGGACGCACCCTCGAGGTTCACAACATCTCGATCGAGGAAGCCTTGCGCGGCGAAATCACCGGCATCCAGTCGAAGCCGCCGCAGGAGGTGAAGCCGTGAGGCGCGCGCAACAGCTTCTGGCCTCCGCGCTGGCATGGCTCGTCGCCGCGCCGGCCGCTCCCGCGCAGGTGCGCGCGCAAATCGGGCCGCAGCCGCCGCGCGCTCCGGTCTTTCTGCGCCCCTACCAGGCGCAGACGGTTCCGCCGGCCCGGCTGGCGAACTCGCCCCGGCTGGGCGGGCTGATCCGCGCCGGCCACCTGTATCTCACCGTGCAGGACGCCGTGGCGCTGGCGCTTGAAAACAACATCGACCTCGAAATCGCCCGTTACAGCCCGGTGCTGGCGGCGGTGCGGCTGAAGCGCGCGGAGGCCGGCGGCGCGCTGCCGGGCGTGCCCAGCGCGGCGGCGCAGGCCGGCGTGGTGGCCAGCGGGCAGGGCGTGCTCGGCTCGCAGAGCGCCGCGGGCGTGGCCGGCGGCGGCACGGAGCGCGTGACGCGCGGCGCGGGCAATGCGCAGATCACGCAGCTCGGCCCCATCACGCAGAACCTCGACCCGATCGTGCAATCCACCACCACCTACGCCCACCGCAGCATTCCGCAGCCGAACGCGGTGCAGAGCCTCACGCCGGTGCTCCTTCAGGACCTGGTCAACACAAGCTACTCGATTCAGCAGGGCTTCCTCACCGGCGGCACGGCCAGCCTCAGCCTGCGCGGCAACTGGCTGGAGGAGAACGCGCCGTCCAACCTGCTGAACCCGTCGTGGGCGACGACGCTGTCGCTGAGCTTGCAGCACAATCTGCTCCAGGGATTCGGGCGCGCGGTCAACGCGCGCACCATCACCGTCTCCCGCATCAACCTGCGCGTGTCGGACGAGCAGTTCCGCAGCCAGGTGATGGCGGTGGTGAACGCGGTGTTGAACGCTTACTATGCGCTGCTGGCGTCGGGCGAGGAAGTGAAGGCGAGGCGGAGCGCGCTCGAAACGGCGCAGCGGTTCGTGCGCGAGAGCCGGCGCCGCTACGAGCTGGGCGCGCTGGCCGGCGTGGACGTGTTGCCCGCCGAATCGCAGGAAGCCGCCGCGCGGCGCGACCTGATCATTGCGGAAACGGCGCACGGCCAGAACGAGCTGCGCCTGAAGAACCTGATCAGCCGCAACGGCGTAGCCGATCCGGAGCTGCGGGCGGCGAAGATCGTGCTGCTGGACACGCTCTCCGCGCCCGCCGAGGAGAAGCTGCCGGATCTGGCCGCGCTGCTGGAAACCGCGCTCCAGCGGCGGCCGGATATCGCCGTGCGGCGCGCGAGCGTCGAGTCCACCCAGGTGAGCGCGCTGGGCACGAAGAGCGCGCTGCTGCCGCGCGCCGTCGCCTTCGGCACGACCACGCAGCAGGGCCTGGCCGGAACGGGCCGCACCGTGACCAGCTTCACCCCGGGGCAGCCGCCCCGCGTGCAGCAGCCTGATCCCTACTTTGTCGGCGGCTTCGGCTCCGCGCTCGGCCAGAGCTTCCGCCGCAACTTCCCGTCGATCAACGGCGGCGTCTTCTTCCAGGCGCCGCTGCGCAACCGGCAGGGCGTCGCCGACCAGGGCATCGACGAGCTTCAGCTGCGGCAGGCCGAGCTGGGCCTGGCGCAGTTCCTGTTGCAGGTGCAGGTGGACCTGGCCAACGCGCTCGCGGCGGCCGAGCAGGCGCGCACGCGCTGGCAGGCCGCGGCGAAAAATCTGGAGCTGGCGCGCACGCTGCTGGCCGCCGAGGAGAAGAAGTTTTCCACCGGCGTGTCAACGCCGTTCGAAGTGGTGCAACAGCAGCGGGCGCTGGCGCAGGCCGAGGCGGCCGAGGCGGCCGCGCGCGCCACCTGGCATTCGGCGCGGCTGGCTCTCGAGCAGGCCGCGGGCACGCTGCTCGATACCTACGGGATTTCGCTCGACGAGGCGCGGCGAGGCGAGGTGGCGTCACACGAGTCGAAGCTGCCGGACAACAGTCGCTGAATCTGTTTCAAACATTTCCGGTTCCGTGCGGGCGGCACGGGCCGGCAAGGCTCAGGCCGTCAGGCGGAGGATGAACCGCTCCATCACGATGCGGTCGTCCGGCCGGGTGGACTTCAGCGCGCTGTCGGCTTCGAAAATGGCGCGGATTCCGCCGGCCAGCTGCGCGCTGGTGAAGCGCGATGCGGCGAGAAAGACCTGCTCGGCGCGGGCGCGCCACATTGGCATCCCCAGCCGCTGAAAAAAGCTCTGCACCTCCTGGGCCGAGCGCAGCTTCTGCTCGCGCGCCGCCAGCGCCAGCCGGAAGACGCCTTCCAGAAACATCAGCGCCAGGGGCAGATACTCGCCGCCGCGCAGCAGCACATCGAGCAGGTGCAGGGCGCGCGCGCGGTCGCGCCGGGCCAGCGCCTCGACCAGCTCGAACACGGTGGACTCCTCGGCGTCCGGGACCAGCGCGGCGATGTCGGCCGCGGTGACGGCGCGCCCGGCGCCGCAATACAGGGCGAGCTTCTCGATTTCCGTGGCGATCCGCATGCCGTCGGCGGCCGTGGCCGTGGCCAGCATCTCGGCCTCGCGCCGCCCGAGCCGCAACCCGCGCTCCGCCGCCAGTTGCAGGGCCAGTTCCTGCGCCTGGCGCGCGTCCAGCCGGCGGAACTCGACCACCGCCGCCGGGGCGTAGAACTTCAGCAGGCGTTCCATGCGGGTCTTGTCCTCGCCTTCGAAGTCCCAGCGCCGTGCGTCGAAGACGAGCGTGACGCCCGGCGCGGGATCCCTGGCGTAGGCGGCCAGCAGCTCCGCGCCGCCTGCTGCGGGGCTGCCTTCCTCTTCTTCCGCCGCGCGGCCGCGGGGCAGCGCGGCTTCGGCCGAAGCGACCCAGATGAGGCGCCGCGGGGCGAACAGCGAAAAGGAGCGCGCGTCGTCGATCGCCTCGGCCAGCGAAATCTCCTCGAGATCGTGGCGCACGTATCCCTCTTCGCGCTCCTCCGGCGCCAGGCATTTTTCGAGCAGCGCCTGGCGGCACTTGCGGCGCAGATAATCCTCGGGCCCGGCGAACAGGAGCACCGCCGGCGGCGCCTTGCGTTCCAGCTCGCGGAGGAATTGTTCGGGCGTCATCGCGTCAGAAGGCCTCGAGGATGGAGCTGACCAGCTGGCGCGCCGCCTCGCGGCTCAGCCGCTCGAGCGCGGTCGAGCTCTCGTCGAAATACTGGGCCTGGTCGGTGGCGATTTCGTAGCGGCCCCGGAACTCATAGCCCTGCCGCTCGAACAGCACTTTGCCCGTGGCGCGTTCCACCAGCCTGACGTCCAGGAAGACATGCACCTGCACGCCCGCCGCGCGGCCCGAGCGCTGGTCGAAAATCGTGGGGAAGCTGAAGTAGTTGGTGACCGTGCCGTAGAGCACGGCGTCGGCTTCGTTCGGGTCGGCGACCACGCGGTAGCGCGTCCGGGAGAGGAATTCGCGCGTGATGGCCGCCGGCATGAGCGACGCGAGCCTGTAGCGGGGGCTGGCGTTGCCAAAGGCCGGAATGGCGATGGTGTGCAGCGTGGAGGGCAGCAGGTCCGCGCGGCCGCCCACGTGGTATCCGCAGCCGCCCAGCGCCAGCGCCGCCGCCAGCGCCAGCGCCGCCGCTCTCATGGCTGGCCCCTCCGCCGGGCCAGCGATCCGGCGGTGAGAAGCGCCGCCTCGGCGTGGGCGCGCAGATTGTCAAAGGCAACCCACAGCCAGGCCGCCTGCGGCGCGGCGCGGTCTTCTGCGATGTCGCTGACCGAGAGGCCCACCTGCCCGGCCACGGCAAGGTTGGAGGCCGGCTCCGCATCGGCGCGCCGGATATCGAGGCCCGCCTCTTCCAGCTCGCGCTCCAGCACGTGCGCCGGCGGGCGTTTTTCAAACTCCACCCAGAGGCTCATGCAATAGCCGTGAAACACCGGCGCCTGGATGAGCCGCACCGAAGGCAGCGGCACGCGGCGCGCGCCGAGCAGCGACGCCAGATGCCGCTCGATCCGTTCGGCGGCCTCGGAGAGCTTGTGCGGCGCCGCGCTGCCGTAGCGCGGCAGCAGATTGAAACTCACCTGCGCATCGAACACGGCCTGGGGGAGGGCGCGGAAATTCAGCAGGCTGACGGTCTGCTGGTGCAGTTCGTCCACGCCGGCGCGGCCCTGCTGGCTTGCCGGCTCGAGAATCGTGGCCACGGCGCGCACGATGTGGCGCCGCCGGTGGAGGAGATCGAGCAGCCGCGCCAGCGCGGCCGCGGCCGGATGCGCCAGCGTGTGGATGGCGTCTTCGGGAACCGCGCCGGGATCGGCTTCGAGCAGCGGCGCGCGCAGCCGCGCCTCCGGCAGGTCTTCGAACTGCCCGGTCAGGTCGACGAGCGCGGGCCGCGAGCTGCTCTTGCGCGCCAGCGCCACGGCCTCGCGGTTGGCTTCGGGCGCGCCGCCCAGCAGCACCACGTCTGCGGTTTCGACAAGCGCCGCGTCGAGCGCGTGCATCACGGTGAAGTCGCCCTCGTCGTCCTCGGGGGCCGCAACCACGCTCTCGGCCGGGCGGCTGGCGGCGAGCTGGAGCGTCACCGGCAAGTCCTGCTCCTCGACGAGCTCGCGGATCTCGCGCCCGAGGATCGAATCGCCGCCGATCAGCAGCCACTCCGTCTTACGCATGGCCCGCTCCGCCCGGCGCCGCGGCAGGCGGCCCGCCGCGCCGGAACATGTGGCGAAGCGCGCCGCCGGCCCTCACAAGGATGCCGCTGCTCACATAGGCCGCCGCCATGGCCAGCAGCACCGGCCTCGAGAAATTCCAGATCAGGTAAAACAGCATCCCGAGCAGCACCACGCTGCGCGGGCTGCGGGGGCTCAGCAGGTTGAAATCCTTGAAGCTGCGGTAGCGCCAGGTGCTCACCATCAGGAAGCTGAGCAGCGCCAGCAGCGCCGCCCATGCCGCGCTGGCGGGCCACCAGACGAGCGGCTCGCAGCCGGCGGCGTAGATCACCGCCGCCACCATGCCCGCGGCGGCCGGGATCGGCAGGCCGACGAAATACTTGCGGTCCGGGCGGCCCGGATTGCGCGGCACCGGGTTCGTGGTGATGTTGAAGCGCGCCAGGCGCATCGACCCGCAGCAGACGAACATGAACAGGATGAAGTAGCCCGCCTGCAAAACGTATTTGCGGATCTCCGGCGGCGCGGCGGGGTCGAGGAACTGGAAGCCGTAGACAAAGGCGAGAACGGCCGGCGCGATGCCGAAACTGATGACGTCGGCCAGCGAATCCAGCTCGCGGCCGAAGTCCGACGTCGTGTTGGTGAGCCGCGCGATGCGACCGTCCAGCCCGTCAAAGAAGACCGCCACGCCGATGACTTTCGCCGCCAGCTCCCAGTGCGGGTTGGGGCCGAGGTTGCCCGCCTGCGCCCACAGCGCGCCTTCGATGGACTTGAGGACCGCCAAAAAGCCGAGAAACAGGTTGCCCGCGGTGAACAGCGCCGGCAGGGCGTAGGCGGCGCGGCGCGGCCGGCGGTCCGGCGAAGCCGGGTCGATCAGCTTGTCTCGGAGGTGCACGCGGGGCGTCAGCATCGGCGGTTCACTCCTTTGCCCGCAGCTCGGCCAGAATCGAGGCGCCCGCCCGCACCCGCTCGCCTTCCTTCACGCGGACGGACCACTCCGGGCCGAGATGCACGTCGACGCGCGACCCGAAGCGGATCAGGCCGATCCGCTCGCCGGCGGTCACGAAATCGCCGGGCTTTTTGTAGCAGACGATGCGCCGCGCGATCAGGCCCGCGATCTGCGAGAACTTCACCACCGACTGGCGGCCGTCGATGGTGATGGTGTTCATCTCGTTCTGAACGGCCGCCTCGTCGCGGCTCGCCACCAGGAACTTGCCCGGCTTGTAGACGACCTCGACCACCTTGCCGGCGATGGGCGCCCGGTTGACGTGCACGTCGAAGACGCTCATGAAAATGCTGACGACCGTCTCCTTCGGCGACGCCTTGATGCGCACGATCTTTCCGTCGGCCGGCGAGACGGCGTACGGGCCCTGCGGGATTTCGCGTTCGGGGTCGCGGAAAAACCACAAACAAAAGAGCGCAAAAATGTAGAACGGCGCGCCCGCCCACGGGTGCGTCAGCCAGCCGAGCAGGGCGCCGGCGGCCGCGGCGGCGAGTGCGAAGTAGAGGCCCGTGATGACCATGCCGGTCTGCGATCCCTCTCTATTGTCCCAGATGCCGCACGAGGCAGGCCAACAGCGCGATGCGCGCCGGCGAGGGGGCGACGAGGACCGACTCGTGCGGCGCGTGCGCGCCTTCCCCGGCCGCGCCCAGCCCGTCGAGCGTGGGCACGCCGAGCGCGGCGGTGAAATTGCCGTCGGACCCGCCGCCGGTGGAGGATTCCTGAAGGTCCAGGCCGAGCTGCTCGCGCGCGATCGTCTGCGCGGCGCGGAACAGCGCGGCGATGGCGCGCGTGCGCTCCATCGGCGGGCGGTTCAGCCCGCCCTCGGCCTCGATGCGGCAGCGGCGGTCCACCGGACGCAGGGCGCGGAATTTCCGCTCCAGCGCGGCGGCGTCGCGCAGCCGCGCCACGCGCACGTCGATCTCCGCTTCGGCCAGGTCCGGCACCACGTTGGTGCGGACGCCGCCGCGGACGATGCCGGGGTTCACGGTGAGTCCTTTCTTCAGGTCGGTGAACGATGCGATCCGCTCGATCTGCCGGGCCAGCTCGACGATGGCGTTGGCCCCGGAGGCGAAGTCCACGCCCGCGTGCGCTTTCCTTCCATGCACGCGCACGCGCCACGCGCCGACGCCCTTGCGCGCCGTCTTCAACTTGCCTTCCGGCCCCGTGCCCGGCTCGAGCACGAGCACGGCGGAGCTCGACAGGGCCAGCTTCTCCGTGTGCGGCCGCGAATCGCCGCTGCCGATCTCCTCGTCGGAGACCACCCAGAAATCCACGGCGCGCCTCACCGGCTGGTCCAGCTCGCGCAGCAGGCGCATGGCGGTGATGAAAAACGCCAGCCCCGCCTTCATGTCGAGCACGCCGGGCCCGCACAGCCGTTCCGGCGTTTCCCTCCACGGCATGGAGCGCAGCGTGCCCGCGGGCCATACGGTGTCTCCGTGCCCGAGGGCCAGCAGGCCGGGACGTACCTTCCGGCGCGGCCCCGGCAGGTGAAACCGCAGCAGCAGGCAGCGGCCGGCGCGCGGCATTCTCACCAACTGCGCCGCGGCGCAGTCGCGCGTCTCCTCGGCCAGCATCTCCATCAGCCGCGTCACCGCGGCCGCGTCGTCGCTCGGCGATTCGCACTCGACCAGACGGCGCAGCAGCGCCTTGGCCCCGGGCCACGCCGCGTGCGCTTTTTCAAGGATCCCGTTCATCGTCTGTTAGAATAGCGGTCTCATGGCAGTTCTGGAAAATATCGATATCCGCGACATTCTGCCCCACCGCTACCCGATGCTGCTGGTGGACCGGATCCTCGAGATGGAGGAAGACCGGATCGTGGGCATGAAGAACGTCACCGCCAACGAGCCGTTCTTCATGGGCCATTTTCCCGAATACCCGGTGATGCCGGGCGTGCTGATCATCGAGGCGATGGCGCAGGTGGGCGGGGTGCTGGTGCTGAAGACGGTGCCGGACCGCAAGTCGAAGCTCGTGCTGTTCGCCTCGATCGAGGAGGCGAAATTCCGCCGTCCCGTGCTGCCCGGCGACACGCTCATCATCGAGTGCAAGACGCTGAAGCGCAAGGAAACGGTGGTCAAGATGCAGGGCGTCGCGAAGGCGAACGGGCAGGTGGTGGCCGAGGGCATCGTCATGTGCAAGCTCGTCGACCGCCCGGCGGCCGCGGAAACGCAAGGCTGACGCAATGGGAGTCCACCCCACCGCGATCGTCGACCCGGCGGCGCGGATCCACCCGGATGCCGAGGTGGGGCCATACTGCATCATCGGGGCCGAGGTGGAGATCGGCGCGCGCACGCGCCTGATGGGGCACCTCTACATCGAGGGCCCGGCGTGGATCGGCGAGGACAACCTCTTCTTTCCGTATTCGACCGTCGGCGTGGCCTCGCAGGACCTGAAATACAAGGGCGAGCGCACCGAGACGCGCATCGGCAACCGCAACCGCATCCGCGAGTTCGTCACCATCCACCGCGGCACCGCGGGCGGCGGCGGGGTGACGTCGATCGGCGACGACAACCTCATCATGGCCTACGCCCACGTGGCCCACGACGCGCGCATCGGCAGCCACTGCATCCTCGGCAACGCCGCCACGCTGGCCGGCCACGTCACCATCGGCGACTGGGCCATCGTGGAGGCGTTTTCCGGCGTGCACCAGTTCTGCCGCATCGGCCGCCACGCCTTCGTCGGCGGCTACAGCGTCATCACGCAGGACGTGCTGCCGTACTCGATGACGGTGACGCCGCGCGAAAGCCGCCTGTTCGGCGCCAACAAGGTGGGCCTCGAGCGGCGCGGCTTCGCGCCGGAAAAGATTGACGCGCTGCACAAGGCGTTCCGGTTTTTGCGCAGCGACTCGCTGAACACGTCGCAGGCGGTGGAGCGCATCCGCGGGGAGCTGCCCGCCACGGAAGAGATCAACGAACTGCTCGAGTTCATCCGGACCTCGGAGCGCGGGATCATCAAGTGAGATACGGGCTGATCGCCGGGTCGAGCCGTTTTCCGGTGCTCGCGCTCGAAGAAGCGCGGCGGCTGGGGCACGAGGTGGTGGTCGTCGCGCTGAAGGACCACGCGCCGCCGGAGGTCGAGCGGCTCGCCGCGCGCTGTTACTGGATCACCATCGCCGAGCTGGGCCGTCTCATCGACATTCTCAAGAGCGAGGGCGTCAAGGAAGTGATCATGGCGGGCCAGGTGAGGCACACCTCGCTGTTCAGCTCTCTGAAGCCGGACTGGCGGCTGTTCCGGGTGCTGATGTCGCTCGAGGAGCGCAACACGGACGCCCTGATCGGCGCGGTGCAGCGGGAGCTGGAAAAAGAAGGCATCCGGCTGGCGGACTCGACGCTGCTGCTGAAGCCGCTGCTGGCCGGCGAGGGAACGCTGACGCGCCGCGCGCCGGACCGCGAGGAGCGCAAGGACATCGAGTACGGGCGGCGCATCGCCAACGCGCTGGCCGCCCTCGACATCGGCCAGAGCGTGGCCGTGAGCGAGCGCGCCTGCGTCGCGGTGGAGGCGATGGAAGGCACCGACGCGATGCTGCGGCGCGCCGCGAGCCTCGTCAACGGCCGGCCGCTCCGGCTCATCAAGGTGAGCCGCCGCCGCGCGCACCTGCTGTTCGACGTGCCGGTGGCCGGCCCGGGAACGATCCGCACGATGATCGAAACGGGAGCGACGGCGCTGGCCGTCGATGCCGGGCGCACGCTGCTGCTGGACCGCGACGAGATGCTCGCGCTGGCCGACGAGCACGGCATCGCCGTCGCCGGGTATCCGCCGGAGGGAGAATGACCGGGACAAGAGTGCGGCTGGGCGTTGCCGGCGCGGGCGCATTCGGGCGCAACCACCTGCGCGTGATCGCCGCCAGCGAACGCGCGGAGCTCGCCGCCGTCTACGACCCCGACCTGGAGCGCGCCCGCGCGGGCGCCGCCGAATTCGGAGGCGCGGTCTGCGGCTCGCTCGACGAGCTGGCCGCGCGGTGCGATGCGGCCGTGGTGGCCGCGCCGACCACCGCGCATGCCGAGACAGCCTGCCGGCTGCTCGAGGCAGGGCTCGACGTGCTGGTGGAGAAGCCGATGGCGGCTGCCGCGGAGGAGGCGCAGCGCATGATCGACACCGCCGCGCGCTGCGGCCGGCTCCTCCAGGTGGGGCACCTCGAGCGCTTCAACCCGGCGGTGGAGGCCGCGCGGCGCATCCTGCGGCTGCCGCTGTTTTTCGAGGTGCACCGGCTGAGCGTGTTTTCGCCGCGGAGCCTCGATGTCGACGTCGTCGCCGACCTGATGATCCACGACCTCGACCTCGTGCTCTCCATGACCGGCGAGGAGCCGTCCGAGGTGCGCGCCGCCGGCATCGCCGTGCTCTCGCCGAAGCCGGACATCGCCAACGTGCGGCTGGAATTCCCCGGCGGCTGCATCGCCAATCTCACCGCCTCGCGCGTCTCCACCGAGCGCGTGCGCAAGCTGCGCTTCTTCCAGCCGCGGCAATATGTCTCGGTCGACTACTCGAAGCAGGAGTGCCTGGCGATCACCCTCGACGACAACCGCCAGGTGCGCTTCGAGCCGCAGCCCGTGTCCAAAGGCGAGCCGCTGCGGCGGCAACTCGAGTCCTTCCTCGACTGCATCGCCACGCGCAGCCGCCCGGTGGTGGACGGCGAGGCGGGCGCCGCGGCGCTGCGGCTGGCCCTGCGCATCGCCGAACGCATCGCCGCGCACGGCGAAGTGGTAGCCGCACGGCTTCGGGCCGCGTCATTCTGGAAGTAGACCGCCGCTGCGGAACCGATGCATCCGGCCGCCGACATCCACGCCGCCCGTGCGGGCGCTGCGCCGCGCCTCCTGCTTGAGGTGCGCGACGAGGACGCGCGCCGCCGCCAGGCAACAGCCGCGGCGGGGGCGCTCCTGATTCATGCCGCCGTGCTGGCGCTCCTGCTGTGGATGCCCGCCGCGCCCGTGGTGGTGCGGCCCGCCCCGCAGATCACCGCTGAACTGAGGAAACAGGCCACGCCGCTCATCGCGCCGCCGTTCCGCCTCACGCAGAAAGAGCCGCAGCGCGGCAAGCCCGCGGCGGAAGTCGACATCAACGCATTGCTGCCCCGCCCTGCCGTAAGGCAACCGGATTCGCGCGGCACGGGCCGTCCGTTCCAGCCCCCGCCGGGGGCCGCGGCGCCGCGGCCCGGGCGCGAGCTCGACATCGACGTTCCTGCCGTGGAGATGGCGCGCGCCTTGCCGCCCGCCCCGGTCCCCGGCGCCGGGCTGTCCGAGGCGCCGAAACCGGCGCCGCCGAAGCGGGACAACCCGTTTGAACCGGTCGGCGGCCCGCAGCTTCCGCCCTCGCAGCCGCGGCTCGCCTTGCCGGGCTCGAGCGTGGCCGAGGCCGCAAAAAGCGTGATCCGCGGGGGCGGGGGCACGGGCCTGATGGTCGGCGACGCGCCCGGAACCGGCAGCGTCAGCGAAGGCATGGTGCAGGCGCCGCGGCCGGGGCGCCCGGGCAGCACGCTCGAGCTGCTCAGCGACCCCAAAGGCATCGACTTCCGGCCGTATCTGATCCAGGTGCTCGCCTCGGTGCGCCGCAACTGGTATGCCGTGATGCCGGAAAGCGCGCGCCTCGGCGCGCGGGGCCGCACGGTGATCCAGTTCAGCATCAGCCGCAACGGGCAGGTGCCGAAGCTCGTCATCGCCGTGCCTTCGGGGCTGGAGGCGCTCGACCGTGCCGCCGTGGCCAGCATCAGCGCGTCCAACCCCTTCCCGCCCCTGCCGGGCGAATACCCGGGCGCCGAGATCCGGCTCCAGCTCGTGTTCTCGTACAATATGCCGAGGTGACGGCTTGGACTTCGACCCCGCAGCCCTCCGGCGCAAGCTGAAATACGCGCTGGCCGCCTACGCGGCCATCGCCGTCATGGCCGCGCTGACGCTGGACGGGGCGCTGCTGTATGGCGTGCTGCTGTTTCTCGGCGCGCTCGCGGTGCGGAGCTGGGTGGTGGTGAAGCGCGAAGAGCTGGACTGACGCGCTACTGCCTGAGCCGGCGAAGCGCGGCCTCGCGGTTGTGGCGCGCATTTTCGTACCGGGGGTTGAGGGCCAGCGCGCGGTCGAAGTCGGCGAGAGCCTCGCGGATGCGGCCGAGCCGCAGATAGGCGTAGCCGCGGGCGTTCCAGGCGAGCGCGAGTTCGGGGTCGAGCGTGACGGCGCAGGTGAGCGGGTCGAGCGCCGCCTCGAATTGCTCCTGCTGCAACAGGCGCCGGCCTTCGGCATGGCAGGCCGCGGCGCGCCGCGGGCCGGCCCCGGCGGCTGGCTTCGCGGAGGCCGCCGGAGCGGGCTTGGCGGAAGCGGCCGGGGCGGGCGCGGGCGTCGCCGACACTGGTTGCGGGGGCGCCGTCTGCGGCTCGGGCGGCGGAGCGGCATTGGCAGCAGGCGCCTGCGGCGCGGGTTCCGCGGGCGGTGCCGTTTGCTTCGCGGCTGCGGCGGTTTCGGCCTCGGCGGCGCGGCGGCGCGAGGCCACTTCGGCGCGGGCTCGCTCGGCCAGCGAGGCGATTTCCGCGTCGGCCGGGGCGAGCTTGCGGGCCGTCTCCAGGTCTGCCAGCGCCTCTTCGAAACGCCCCAGGAGAAACAGCGCCGCCCCGCGGGCGTGCCACCCGAGCGGGTTCTGCGGCTCCAGCTCGATGGCGCGCGTGCGATCCTTCAACCCCAGCTCATGCATGCCTAAGGCATGGAGCGAGCCGCCGCGCGCCACCAGGGCCGCCACGTTGCTCGGCTCCATCTGCACGGCCCGCGTCCGGTCCGCCAGCGCCTCCTCGTGCCGGCCGAGCCGGGCAAGCAGGTCGGCCCGGACGAGCAGCGCGCGCACAAAATCCGGCCGTTCGGCGAGCGCCGCCGTGTAGTCCTGCAAAGCCTCCTCCCTGCGGCCGAGCACCTCGAGCGCGGCCCCGCGGAACAGCAGCGCGTCGGCGCGCAGGGGCCAGCCGGGCGGCGCGGCCTCGAGCGCCGCGGACAGGTCGGCAGCCGCGCGGTCGAAGCGCGCCACCTGGCCTTGCGCATGGCCGCGGTAGTAGAGCGCGTCCGCCAGCTTTGCATTCAGGGCCAGGGCGCGGTCGAAGTCTTCTATGGCGTCGTGATACCGGCCGAGCGAGGCGAGCAGCTTGCCGCGGGCGAGCCACGGTTGCGGGTCGTCCAGCCGCAGGCGGATGGCCCGGCCCAGCGCTTCCAGCGCCTCTTCGTTTCTGCCGAGCCGCGCCAGCGCCTCGCCGCGGCCGCGCTCGACGGCGGAGGTCTGGTATTGCATGGCGAGGCAGCGGTCGAAGGCTTCCAGCGCGCCCCGCGCGTCGCCCCGCGCCAGCCGCAGCTCGCCGCTCAGCCGCCAGCCTTCGGGGTCGGACCGGTTCAGGGCGAACACGCGCTCCAGCTCCGCGCCGGCCTCGTCCAGGCGGCCGAGCCGCAGCAGCAGCCCGGCGCGGCGGCGCAGCGCGGCGGAAGACTTCGGGTTGTGCTGCAAGACCTCGGCGTAGGCTTCGAGCGCCTGCTCGAGCAGCCCGTCCTGCTCGAGCCGCATGCCGCGTTCGTAAGCCGTCTGCGCCGCGCGCCCGCCTTGCGCCCCGGCCGGGGCGGCGCAAAGGACGAGGGCGCACAGCACGGCGCCGGCGCGCATCGGGCGAGCCCTCCTCGCGGGCATCTTACTACATGGAGCGGATGATCTCTTCCAGCTGCCGCGCCAGCGCGGCGTGGTCCTCGCCTTCCAGGCGGACGGGCTTGCCGATCTTCACGCGCACGACGCCCGGGCGCGGGAAGCGCCAGTCGGGGTGCAGAACGCGGTTCGAGCCGCGGATCCGCACCGGCACGACGGGGATCCGCAACTGCGCCGCCATCATGCCGATGCCGGGCAGAAAGGGCAGGATCGTCTCGTCGCGGCTGTGCTTGCCTTCGGGGAAGATCAGCGGGCACCAGCCTTCGGAGGCCAGCTCGCCGAGATAGCGCAGCGCCTCGCGCGCGCCCGCCTCGCGTTGCGGGATGGGCACGGCGTTGAAGATGAGGCAGGCGAGGAAGTAGTTCAGCGAATTGGTGAGCCGCTTCCACCACGGGAAGCGCTCCGGGTGGAAGTGGGCGTCGAAGAACTCCTTGCGCATGGCGGGCGCGAGCCGGTGGCGCCACTTCCAGGGCAGGGCGATGAAGACGATGGGCGTGTCGAAATAGCCCTGGTGGTTGGAGGCGAACAACACCGGCGGCTCCAGCCCTTCGAGATTCTCGCGCCCTTCCACGCGCACCCAGGCGAAGATGCGCGCCAGCCACAGCACCCAGGCGTTCAGGTGGAAGATGCGCGACCAGCGCGCCCAGCGGCTGCGGTTCCAGCGCGGGAACTCGAACGGCTCGGCCGGCGGGGCCGGCGGCGCCTTCTCGAGCTGCTTCAGATCAGCCACCGTGCGCGCCGCGGCGAACGCCGCCTCGTCGAGCGTGCGCCCGAGCTGCTGCTCGAGAGCCACCATCAGCTCGATGCGGTCGAGCGAGGACAGGCCCAGCTCGTCAAGAGACGTGTCCGGCGCAAGCGTCCGGCCGCCGGCGTAGCGCGCGAGGATCGCCGCCACAGGGTCTTCCGCCGCGCGCGGCGCCGCCGGCGCGCCGGCGCCTGAGACGCGCTGCCGGATCAGGCGCCGCTTCAGCTTGCGCGTGCCTTCCGTGCGCGGCAGCTCCGGCTCCGGCCACACCGTGAAGCTGCGGATCTTCTGATGCTCCTCGAGCCGCGCGTTCGCCTGGCGGACGACGCTTTCCGCCTCCGCGCCTTCCTCCAGAACCAGCACTGCGTGGACGGCCTCGCCGCCCGCGCCCGGCACGCCCACCACGGCCGATTCGCGCACGCCGGGGATGCTGTTCAACACCTTCTCCACGTCTTCGGGAAACACGTTCCGCCCGTCGGCGAGGACGATCATCTCCTTCTTGCGGCCCTTGATGTAGAGCCGGCCTTCGGAGTCGAGCTCGCCGATGTCGCCCGTGTGGAGCCAGCCGTCCTCGAACGCCTCCGCGGTGGCTTCGGGGTCGTTGTAATAGCCGGCGGTGATGTTGGGGCCGCGCACCAGCACCTCGCCGTCGGGCGCGATGCGGATTTCCACGCCTGCAATCGGCTTGCCCACCGAGCCGCGCCTCGCATGGAAAGGATGGTTCAGCGTGACGATGGGCGCGGCCTCGGTCAGCCCGTAGCCCTGGATCACCGCAAAGCCGAGGTTGCCCCAGAACTGCTCCAGCTCCGCGTCCAGCGCCGCGCCGCCGACGATGAAGCTCCAGAATTTCCACCCGAACAGCGAGTGCACCCGGCGGTAGCGCCACCAGCGGCGCCAGAAGCGCTCGCCCGGCGGCGCGGGGGCGGCCGCCTCGGGCGCCACGGCCAGGATGTATTCGCGGAGCAGCTCGAGAATGCGCGGCACGCTGACCATCACGCTGATGCGCCGCGTGCGGATCTGCCGCACGATTTCGCGCGGGTCCTGCGTGCGCAGGAAAACGACCGTGCCGCCCAGAACCGGCGGGATGAAGGCGGCCATCGCCTGCCCGAACATGTGGCTCAAGGGCAGCAGATCGAGAAAACGGATCGGGTGAAACGGCTTCGCGTAGTGGAGATATTTGCGGATTTCGCGCTCCACCGGAACAATGTTGGCCAGAATGTTGCGGTGGGTGATGACGACGCCCTTGGGATCGGCGGTGGCGCCGGAGGTGAACAGGATCTCGGCGACGTCGGAGGCGGAGATTTCCGCCGGCGGCGCCGCCGGAGCGGGCGTGCGCCAGTCGAGATCAGCGAGCCTCCAGACGGGAACGCCCTCGGGCAGACGGCCCGGATGCACGGCATCGCCGAGCAGGATCGCCTTCGGTTCGGTGATCCGCACAACGCGCTCGAAGAAATCCGGCGAGTGGCGCTCGTCGACAGGAACCACCGCGGCGCCGCGCAGCAGGCAGCCCCAGAAGGCGGCGACCCACGCCGGGCGGTTCTCGCTCCACAGGATGACGCGGTCGCCGCGGCCGGCGCCGGCCTCGGCCAGCCGCAGCGCGAAGCGACGCGCCGCCGCGCCGAGCTGCTCGCAGGTGTAGGAGCGCGGGCGCACGCCGTCGTCGTAGACGAGGCAGACGCCCTTCTGCGCCACGACGGATTCGAAGAAGTCGACGAGCGTGTCCCGCTTCATCCCTCACCCATCGTAGCCGCCGCGCTACTGGATGGTGCTGGAGCCTTCAACGCCCAGCGTCATGTCGGGGACGTTGCGGTTGATGTAGTTGTCGAGGTTGATGACGTAGGTTTCCGGCGCGTCGATCAGCACGGGCGAGTGGGTGGCGCAGATGATGCGGAACTTCTTCTGGTCGGCCAGCTCCAACAGCATTTTCAGAATGCGCCGCTGGTTGGAGACCGAAAGCGCCATCTCCGGCTCGTCGAGCAGCAGCATCGTTCCCTCGGGCAGCGCCGGGAAGGTCTCGCGGAACAGGGACAGCATCACCTGGCCGTGCGACGCCATCTGGATGAACTCCTGCATCTGCGGGTTGTTGGCGAACAGCTCGAGATGCATGCGCGGGTTGTGGTGCTCGGCGTCGAAAAGGAACACTTTCGGCGTCTCGATCCGGTTCTCCACCCGGTAGATGTAGCCGTCGATCTGGTCGCCGCGCATCGCGTAGTAAATGGCGTGAAGCAGCGTGGACTTGCCGCAGCCGTTCTCGCCCGTGAGCAGGATGAGCGGGTGGCGCAGATCCACCACGATCGGCATATGGAAGTTGAGGTTCATGAGAACCGGGTGGGCAAGGATTTTCAGGAACATGCCAGAGTGTCTGCTTCCAGCATAGCAGCCGGGCCCGCCGCTTCAGCCCGCGCGCAGGCGGAAGCGGCGGAAGGAAGCCGTGTTGAAGAAGCTCCCCAGCCCGACCCGGCCCCCGCGCAGGCTGAGATCCACCGCCTTGAGCGATGGCGAAGTCTTGCCGTCGACCCACGCCTCCACCGTGCCGGTGGCGGCGTCATACTGCATGCGGACGGCGTGCCAGTCCGCCGTGGGCAGCGAACCGGGCCCTTCGAGCGGGCTGATGCGGACGCGGTCGCCGCCGAAGCAGTGAAACACGCCGTTGTGCACTTCCACCTGCGAGGCGGCATCGTCGGAAAGGTGGACGTAGTTGAAGTAGCCGTCCTTCTGCCAGGCGTAGACGAGGATGAGCGAACCCTTCGGCGCCGCGCGCCGCACGTCGACCTCCAGCGTGAAGCGCTCGAGCGGCGCCGTGTGCGCCAGCGCGAACTGGATGGGGCGGCGCGGGTTGGCCTGCTGCGGCCGCGCCGTCACCAGGTGCAGCTCGTCGCCTTCCACCCGCCAGTCGGCGGCGGAAATGACTTGCCATTTCAGCCCGAAGGCTTCGATTTCCTCCGCCAGGGGGGGCGTTGCCGGCTTGCCGCCTTGCGCCGCCGCAAGCGCCGGCAAGGCGCCGAGGAAGAGCCTGCGATGCATGCGTCCATCATACGGCGGCGCGGCGGCGGGCTGGCCGCCGGCCGGAGAGTCAGTTCTTGCTGGCGCGTGCGGCCTTGGCCGGCTCGGCCGCCACGGGCTGCGGCTCCGCCTTCTGCTGCGGCGGCGCGAGCCCGAGCGCGGCGCGCACCTGCGCCTCGATCTGGGCCATCACGTCGGGGTGGTCCTTCAGGAACTGCCTGGCGTTTTCGCGCCCTTGCCCGATGCGCTCGCCGTTGTAGCTGTACCAGGAGCCGCTCTTGTCGACGATGTTCTGCGCCACGGCGGTGTCGAGCAGGTCGCCGGCGACGCTGATGCCCTCGCCGTACAGGATGTCGAACTCGGCTTCGCGGAAAGGCGGCGCCAGCTTGTTCTTCACCACCTTGACCTTGGTGCGGTTGCCGGTGACGTTCTCGCCTTCCTTGATGGCGGCGATGCGGCGGATGTCGAGCCGGACGCTCGAATAAAACTTCAACGCGCGGCCGCCGGTGGTTGTTTCCGGGTTGCCGAACATGACGCCGATCTTTTCGCGGATCTGGTTGATGAAGATCAGGCAGGTGTTGGACTTCGCCACGATGCCGGTGAGCTTGCGCATCGCCTGCGACATCAGCCGCGCCTGCACGCCGACGAAGGAATCCCCCATCTCGCCGTCGAGCTCCGCCTTGGGAACCAGCGCGGCGACCGAGTCGACCACCACCACGTCGATCGCGTTGGAGGCGATCAGCGCGGCCGTGATTTCCAGCGCCTGCTCGGCGTAGTCCGGCTGCGAAACGAGCAGATTGTCCACGTCGACGCCGAGCTTTTTCGCATAAATCGGGTCGAGCGCATGCTCGACGTCGACGAAGGCGGCCATGCCGCCGGCCTTCTGCGCCTGCGCCACCACTTGCAGCGCGATGGTCGTCTTGCCCGAGGACTCCGGCCCGAAGATCTCGATGATGCGCCCCCGCGGGAAGCCGCCGACGCCGAGCGCGTAGTCGAGCGAGACCGAGCCCGACGGGATCACGCTCACCGGCACCACGGCTTCATGCGAGCCGAGCCGCTGGACAATCCCCTTGCCATACTGCTTTTCGATGTTGCCGAGCGTCACCGCCAGCAGCCGCTGCTTTTCCTTCTCGTCGAGGGCCATGTGCGAACTCCTATGTGTAACTCTTTACAGTATAGCAGCCTTGGCCGGATTCCGCCAGCCAAAAGTGTTTCCTCAAGTGTAGCTAGTCGGGCGCAGCCGGAAAAGTTCTCCCGCCCCGCGGGCGCTTTTGACCCCGCGGGCCGTGATCGGCTATGATGAAACAAGTTACGAATCGCCGGAACAAGACCGTCTTTCCAGACCCATGGCCAACCATTATTCCACTCTGAAGCGCATCCGCATCACCAAGCGGCGCACCGCCATCAACAAGATTCGCAAGTCGCGCATGCGGCACGCCATCCGCGCCATGCGCCGGGCGCTTGAGAAGAAGGATCTCGCCCTGGCGGCGCAACTGATGCCGAAGACGTTTTCGCTCATCGACCGCGCCGCCAAATGGGGCATTATTAAGGACAACACCGCCTCCCGCTACAAGAGCCGCCTTCACAAGCGGCTGAAGGCCCTCGAGGGCGCGCCCTCCCAAGCCTGACCGAAAGCAACCTGTATCCATCTCCGGGCGGCCTCTCCCCGAGGCCGCCCATTCTCTTGATCCCCGGCCGTCCCGGATCCATCTCAATGTCTTCCGCGCAGGAGCCTGATATCCCGGTTTGTTTCTCGATTTCGTGATACTGTATCGAGGGAGGTTCCTTCCTATGCATATCGCGAAATCTGACATCCCCGCGGCCGTGAGTGTCCCCGGAGCCGTGGCCAGACAGATCACTGGATTCGGAGATGCCACCGGCTACGGCAAGATGGCGGGAGAGTACTTTTCTTTCGGCGCCGGAACCGACATCGCCCAGCTCCTTCTGGGACTTGAGGGAAACCTTTGTCAATCCCCGCACTGGGGGTATGTGCTGGAAGGCGGGATCACGGTCACGTACGCGGATGGTTCGACGGAAGCGATCGCCGGCGGCGAGCTGTTCTATCTCCCGCCAGGCCACAGCGTGGCATCGCTACACGGGGCGGAAATCGTGCTCTTCAGCCCGCAAAACGAGCACTGCGCCGTAGTGGAGCACATCCGGAAACAGTTGGCGGCCCACTGATCCGGGCCGCGGCGCCTGCCTGGTTCTTTCCGGTTCTGGCGCAGCTCAGCAAGCACAGGGCTGGCCGCTTCTGTGGCCGCCCGGCGCGCCCGTGCCGCCGGCGCTAGACTGGAGATGCTGCGGCCGCGGCGAAAGGCGCCTGCCACCATGGATCAGAAGCTCTACGGCCAGATCATCGACAACTTTTTCACCTGCAACCCCGAGCTGATCACAGCGATCTTCCGCGAGTTCCTCATGGCCGTGCAGGCCGAGTCGTCGCTTCCGCCCTCGCCTCACATGGCGCAGAATTACGAAACCGCGCAGGCCAACCCGGAGATCCATGTCCTGCCCGGCAACCTCAAGGACGCCCGCGACGCCGTGTTCCCCTATTTCTGGGGCACGGACGGCTGGTTCAGCCCGCTGCATCTCGAAAACGTCAAAGGCCCGGCCAACTACGCCTCGCTCGTCGGCGCCCTGGCCTGCCTGCTGAAGAACCCGAACCTCTGCACGGACACCTACAGCCAGCGCTCCAACGAGCTGGAGATCAAGGCCGTCACGGCGCTGGCGAACCTGCTCTTCTACCACATCGAGGACCCGTGGGGCGTCTTCACCATGGGCGGCACCATCTCGAACCTTTATGGCGCCAAGCTGGGCATCGAGAAGACCTGTCCCGGCGCCATGCACACGGGGCTGCGGGACAGGAACATCGCGGGCATCGTCTCCGAGGCCGCGCACTACTCCAACCTCACGCTGGCAGGCTGGCTCGGGCTGGGCACGTCGAACCTGCACGCCATTCCCACGGATGAGACGTTCGCCATGCGGCTCGACCTGCTCGAGCAGAAGCTCGAGCAGCTGCACGCGGCGGGCGCGCAGGTGGCTTTTGTGACGGCGACTTTCGGCACCACGGACTCCTCGGGCATCGACGATGTCGCCGGCATTCGCGCCATCCTCGACCGCTTCGCCGCCCGCCACGGCGTACCGCGTCCGCAGCTCCACGTCGACGCCGCCGTCGGCTGGGTGCTGTGCTTCCTGACGGCCCACGACACCGAGCGCAACGAGCTCGGCTTCTCCCCCTCGACGCTTGCCCTGGTGGCGCGTGCGCAGGCGGCCACCGCCGGGCTGCGCGTCGCCGACAGCATCACCATCGACTTCCACAAGATGGGCTGGGGGCACTACCCGGCCAGCGCATTCCTTGTCAAAAGCCGGCAGGACCTGCGCTACCTCTCGCGCAGCACGGAAGACATGCCCTACTTCTCCGAAGCCGACGGGCGGCGCGACCCGGCCGTGTACACGCTGGAGACGTCGCGGCCGGCGCTAGGCCCCTACACGGTGATGGCGTCGCTGAACGGCATCGGGCTGGCCGGCTGGCAACTGCTGGTGGCGCGGGCGCTCGAGCTGGCCGAAGACCTGAAACAGCGGCTCGAACGGCTCGAATACTGCAAAGTGCTGAACCTCGGCGCCGTGGGGCCGAGCGTGGTCTGGTGGGTGCTGCCCAAGGGCCGCAACGCGAAAGAGATCTACCAGCGCGTGATCGAAGGCCAGATGCCCGCCGACCGCTTCGAACGCTATGCGGCCGAAATCCGGCGCCTGTTCGAGAAGCGCGAGAAGAACCTCGACCCGCGCCTCGACGCGCGCCTCAGCTTCACCACGAACGCGGGCCACAAGGCCAACGGCCTGGCGCTGCCCGCATGGAAAGCGGTGTTCTTCAACCCGATGACGGATGCAGCCGTGCTCGACCGGCTGATTTACAGCATCGATGAACTGCTCTGAGCGTGGCGGCGCGCCCCGGATCCTCTCTTTGCTGGCGCTGTTGCTGACAGCGTGGCCGGCGGCACTGCCCGTGCACGGCCAATCAGCGGGAATGACAGGTTCCATCCACGGCTTCGTGCGGGACCCGGCCGGCAGCGCCGTGCCCGGCGCCGTGATCACCGTATGGCGTCCGGACACGAATTATTCCCGGAAAACAGAGACGGACGAGGAAGGCCGGTACACGCTGGCAGCCCTGCCGGTGGGCGTCTACAACCTGAAAGTGGAGCGCGCCGGCTTCCGGGAAGCCAGGGTGGAAGGGTTGGCGGTCTCCATCGGCGCGGCGCTCGAGCGGAACGTGACGCTGTCGTTGAGCGGCCCCAGCACAAGCGTCGAGGTGAACGAGCGCGAAGATGCGGTGGAAGCGGCCGCCACCACGGCCAGCGTGGCGCTGGGCGGCGAGCGGATCGAGGAAACGCCGGCGCGGTCGAGGAACTATCTCAACTTCGTCACGCTGGCCCCCGGACTGGCGAGCACCCCGCAGGCGGGCGCGCAGCGCTCCATGACGGTCCTGCGGCAGCCGGCCGCCGACAGCGGGTTCTCCTTCTACGGCCTCAGGGGCAGAAACAACAGCATGGAGGTGGACGGCCTCGACAACCGCGACGAGGCCACCGGCGGCAACCGCGCCGCCATCGGGCTGGAGATGGTCCAGGAGTTCCGGGTGGCTTCCGCGATTACCGGCGCGGAGCTGGGCGGCGCCGCCGGCGGACTCGTCAACGTCGTCACCCGAACCGGCTCCAACACGATGCACGGCGACGTCACCTTCTTCGCGCAGAACGCGATCTTCAACGCGCGCAGGCCCGAGAACGGCCCGGGCCCCCGGCCGCACTTTTACCGGTGGCAACCGGGCGCCTCCTGGTACGGGCCGCTGCGGCGCGACAGGACGTTTCTCGCTGCCGCCGTGGAGGCCGAACGCGAACGCTCCCAGGAATGGTCCGACGTGGAAGAGCCCTTCGTCGACCGCATCAACGCTGTCCTGCAACGCCTCCCTGCGCTGCCTCTCCGGAGCGTCCGGCGCGGGCTGTACGACACCGCCGAGCGCGGCGAGACGGCTTTCGCCAAGCTGAATCACCAGATCTCCGGGCGTGACGCGCTTTCCCTCCGCTATGCCTTCAGCCGCGGCCGCGCGTTCGGCGATATGCAGCCGGCCAACCATTTTCTGGACGAGTCGGCCGGGGGCAGCAGCGCCACGGTGGACCACAGCCTGGCGGGCCACTGGTTCCGCGTCGCCACGCCCGCCCTTGTGCTGGAAACGCGCGGACAATTCGCCGAGCGGGAACAGGAGCTTTGGCCCAACGCCCGGGGCCCCATGCTGGAGATTCCCGGCGTGGCCACCTTCGGACAATTCTGGCGTCTCGACGGGTGGCGGCGCGAACGGCACTGGCAGATGGTCGAGGGCCTGGAATGGGTTCGGGGCCGGCATCGCCTTTCTTTTGGCGGGATGATCCGCCACGTGGAATTCCGCTCTTTGTGGAGGGAGCGGTTCAACGGTCTCTTTCTCTTCCCGTCAATCGAGGAATTCGAGGCCGGCAGGCCGGATGTCTACAGCCAGGCCTTCGGGGATCCGTTCGTTCGGCTGAATACGACGCAGGCAGGCGCATGGCTGCAAGAGAGGTGGCAGATCCGGGAGGGGCTTTTGCTGGAAGCCGGCGGGCGCGCCGACTGGCAAGGGTTTTCCTCCACCGCAGTTCCCTCCCCGCCAGTGCAATGGTCGCCGCGCGCCGGCCTGTCCTGGCGTCCCGTGCGGGGCCGGGCGCTGGTGCTGCGGGCAGGGTTCGGGTTGTTTGTCGACCGCTTCCCCCTGCTATGGATCCAGCAGGCGGTGCAAAAGGACGGACGGCAGGCGTACGAGATCTACGCGGCAGGCCGCGACGCCGAGCAGGCCTTTTCCGCCCTGCTCAGCGGGCAGCGGGACCGCCTGCTGCCGGCAGCGCCGAGCCTGTCGTATGCGGCGAGCCGCAGCTTGCTGCCCGCGATGGCGCGCAAGTGGACCGCCGGGCTGGAATACGGGCTCGCCGCGGACTTGCGGCTCACCGTCCAGGCCGCCTGGGTCCGCGCATGGCGCCTGCCCCGGACCAGAAACGCTGCCTTGGGCTTGCCGCCGCAATACCTGCTGGAGGCGGACGCGCAAAGCCGGTTCCGCGGCGTCAGCGTGAGTCTGAACCGGAGCTTCCGGCAGGATTTCGCCTTGCTGGTCAACTACGATCTGGGCCGGACGCTGGACAACGGGTCGGATTACGACGAGTTTCTGATGAACCCCGCCGACGCGCGGCTGGACTGGTCGAAATCCAGGCTCTACCAGAAGCACCGCTTGTCGGCCAGCGCGATGATCGAGTTGCCCTCGCCCCCGGGGCGCGGCCTTGCCGGCGCGCTGCTCGGGGACTGGAACCTGGCGCCGTCGCTGGTTGCCGGCTCGGGGCGGCCGATCAATTTCCTCCTGGCCACGGACGCGTTGCGCACCGGGGCTTACCCGGTCTCGGCGCGGCCGGCGGGGATGCCCAGGAACCCGTTCTTCATGCAAGGCGCCGTGCAGCTGGACGCCCGCTTGATGAAAACGGTTTACGTGCTGGAGCGGCGCGCGAAATTGCAGTTCGGCGCGGAGGGCTTCAACCTGCTGAATCACACGAACCCGGCCGCGGTTTCCGAATATGGCGCAGGCCGCAATGGCCGGCTGGCCAGTTATGGAAAGATGACCGAATCCCTGGCTGCGCGGCAGGTGCAGTTGTTCATGCAATTCGAATACTGACGCGGCATCCGGCGTCCGCGCCTGCTCTCCCTGTATAGTGATTTACCGGAGTGTGCTGATGAACTGTGGCAAAGTGGCTCTTCTGGCAGGTGCGGCGATTTGGATGTCGGGTTGCGGCGGCGGCGAGCCGGGCCGCGCCGGGCTGAGCCAGGGGCGCATCATCGCGCGCGTCCACCCGTCCGGCTTCGAGCACTCGCACGACACCTACAACGGCATGGGCGTGGCCAGCGACGGGCGCGTCTACTACGTCCTCAGCAGCGACAAGCCGGACATCGCCGGGCAGATGTATTTCTACGACCCGTACACGGACCGCACCGTGCATGTGGGCGACCTCACCGAGGCCTGCGGCGAGAAGGGCATGAACGCGATCGCGCAGGGCAAGAGCCATGTGAATTTCGTCGAGGCGGAGGGCAAGCTGTGGTTTGCCACGCACATCGGCTACTACTCGATCATCGACGACATGGAGAAGCCGGGCGTGCCGCCGCCGGGAATGAAGCCCTACCGCGGCGGGCACGTGCTCGCCTACGACCTCAAGACGCGCGCGTTTGAAGACCACGGCATCGCGCCGCGCGGCGAAGGCATCCTGACGATGAACATGGACCCGCAGCGGATGCGCGTCTACGGGCTCACCTGGCCCACGGGGGTTTTCTTCCGGTATGACGTCCGCCGCCGCGAGTGGAAGGAGATCGGCGCGTTTTTCGAAGAGGGCGAGAACGGCCGCGGACCCACCTACCGCACCATCTGCCGCTCGCTCGGCATCGACCCGCGCGATGGCAGCGTCTACTTCACCACCGGCGACGGCGTGATCCACCGCTACCGTTACGGCACGGAGGCGGTGGAACCCGTGCAGGGCGACGATCTGAAGAAGGACTACTTCGGCCAGTACGACATCACCTCGCCCGGCCACATGGCCTACAACTGGCGCCAGGTCTTCTGGCACCCGCGCACGCAGATGTTTTATGGCGTGCACGGCAACTCCGGCTACCTGTTCCGGTTCGACCCGCGCGCCGAGCGGGTGGAGGTGCTCGACCGCATCACCAGCGAGCCGTCGCGCCGCAGCGGCATGTTCGACCAGTTCAGCTACGGCTATCTCGGCTTCACGCTGGGGCCGGACAAGGAGACGATTTACTACCTGACCGGCGGGCCGATCTACATCGGCGGCAAGCGGCTCAAGGGGAAAGACTCGACGGGCAAGGGCGAGGCGAGGGGCGACGAGAACCTGCACCTGGTGACCTGGCACATCCCGACGGGGCGCTACCGCGACCACGGGGCCATTTTCTACGAGGACGGCAGCCACCCGACGTATGTGAATTCGATCGCCGTGGTGCGCGACGGGCGCGTCTTCACGCTGGCGCGCGTGCCGCGCAAGGACGGCACGTTCCGCACCGAGCTGATCAGCTTCCGGCCGTAAGGCGGCTTCAGTCACCCGCTGCCGGCACTGGCTTGAGCTTCGGTGTTGCGGCCTTGGGCCGGTCTGCGGCAGACGGGGCCTCCAGCGCCTCCAGGATGAATTCGATCTCCGGGCGGATCTCATCGGGCTGCACGACGAATTCAACGATGATGGGCGCCTTTTCCGGAATGTGGCCGGCGATGCGCTGGAAAGCAAACCAGGACAACCAGGAAAGCCGTTCATGCCGGCTGAAGGAGTTCACCTCGCTGACGTGCAACTGGCGCAGGCGGTCCTTGTAGCGGCTCAAAAGCAGCACCGCTTCGGTCATGCTCGGGTCGAATTGCCGCGCGTGCCCGATGTCGAAGCAGAAACCGGCATCAGGCAGAAGGTCGAAGAAATGGGCCAGTTCCTCCGCGCTGCGCCCGACCGGTTTCCGGCGGTCCATATTTTCGATCAGCAGCAGCGCGCCGAAATGGCGCCATGCCTGAGCGTCATGGATGGCATCCGGGTGGATAATGACGGGAATCTGCTTCTCCGCTCCTCTTTCCAGCAGCTTGGCGATGCCCCGCTCGTCCTGTGCTTCGTACTGGCTTGGCGCATGGAGGGAGACGTACTCGAAGCCGGTCAGGTCGAGATCCGGCAACGCCTCCATCAGCGCGGGCAGTTCGTGCGGCCGCAAGGCCGACAGCTCGACGGCGCGCAGTCCGTGCTCGCGCGCGAGCGCCAGCCCGCGGCGGAAATCCCCTTTTGCCAATGCCCCGGTGGAAAAGCCGATGGTTCTCATCAGAAGACTCCGTAAGATTTCGTGAGATCAGCCAGTCCAGACTTCTCATCGAAAAAAACTTCGATCAGTCCTTCGCGGAATTCGTGCGTGGCTTGCCGTACGTTCCTGTACAAATCGCTCTCCCCACGGTCTTCCTCGCTCATCTCCTCGAGAACCTTTCTGTCGGTCTCATTCGCCAATGTGCCCAAAAACCTGTCGTAGGCATTGAAGATCTTTTTGGCGGCACCATCGAGATGGTGATGATTCATCAGGTGCGCCGCAAGAATCTCCAGCGGGGCTTCTCAAGAAGACGCTTGAAGTGTTCCACTCTCTTTTCGACACCGGCGTTCCCTGATGACGAGGGCTCCCCGCTTCTCAGCTTCGCCGCTTCTGCTTTGTCCAATGCCAGGGAAAAGCACGTCAGCATCCCCGCTGCGTAAATCAGCTTCCTCGACATGCGCAATTTCAAATTCCGGAGAACAGCCCCACTTCCCTGCCGGCTTCTCCGCTTGTAGGCAAAATCGACGGCCATGGTCCACCAGAACCGCGCAAAGTCATTCAACAGGAATCGCGGCACCGGCTGGGCCGCCCGCCAGTTGCGGAACGCCTCATCCTCGGAAAGGTACCGGCGCAAAACTCCGCGGATAACCCGATCATAAGCATCCCGGCGGCCGAACGGCAGGCTTTCGAGAAGCAAGAGGATGCGCCGGGTCGTGTTCTTGTTCGTGTCGTCCGGCCCGCCGATTTGGTGCAGCAATTCGTGAGCGAAGGCGAAATTCCCGAAAGTTCCCTCTCGCCCGGGTTCTCTTTCCACGATTGAGCGGACTGTTTCCCTTACTTTGCAGGTGACGTCCCAGTGATCGTCTGCTGCAATGCCATCGACGAGCAGCGTCCAATCCAGGTCGCTGTGCGGCGTAAACTCGTACCGCGCCAGAGAGCCAAAGACGACGATGCTGTAATCCTCGGAATCGAACGCCGCATCCAGCGCCTTGCGTAATTCTCGATTGTGCAAGACGTGGTATCAGCAGCGTCGTGAATGGAACGCCACTTGCAACCGGGCCGCCGTTCCAGTTCGAACACCGATCGCAACGGATGGCTATGGGTGTCGGCAGTCACGGTCTCCCCATCGCCTCTCGGGTTGAGTGGCCCGGAGGCGCTCCTCGGACACTTTCATCTTACGGCATGCGCGCCGGCCGCAAGCCAGCGGCGGAGGCTTCTGAGCCGGCACGTAACGGCGCGACGTTGGCGACAATGCAAGTTGGGGAGGCAGTGATGATGAAAGCCATTGCCGATGTGTGCATCATTCCGCTCGGCGTGGGGGCGAGCGTGTCGAAAGAGGTCACCGAGTGCGAGCGCATCCTGCGAGAGTCGGGCCTGAAGACCCGGCTCCACGCCTACGGCACCAACGTGGAGGGCGAGTGGGACGAGGTCATGGCCGCGGTCCGGCGCTGCCACGAGGCGCTGCACTCGATGGGCGTGCCGCGCATCTCGACCAGCATCCGCATCGGCACGCGCATCGACAAGGACCAGACCATGGAGGACAAGGTCCGGAAGGTCGAGGAAGGGCTCGCGGCAAAAGCAGGCGGCTGAAGGCGCTGCTCAGCGCAGCAAGTCCTGGCGGAACGCGCGCAGATCGGGCAGATACACATCCGGCTGCATGGCGGCCAGCTCCTCGCCGGAGACGACGCCGGTGCCCACGGCGATGATTTCCGCCCCCGCCTGGCGCGCTGCCAGCACGTCGTTGGGGTGATCGCCCACATAGACGACGCGGGCCCCTCGGGCCACCAGGCCGGCGCAGCGCGCCCGCGAGGCGGCCAGGCGGATCAGCGCGGCGCGCGTGCGGCCGTCCTCGGAGAACGCGCCGACGGTGAAGTACTCGCGCAGCCCGGCGCGCCGCATCTTCGTCCACGCGATGCGGGACAGGTTTCCCGTCACCAGCCCGCAGGGCACGCCGCCGCGGGCCAGGCGGCGCAGCAGGGGGCGCACGCCCGGGCAGACCTTGCGCCGGAGATCAGGACAAGTCCGGACATAAATGTTTTGGGCCGCGCGGCAGACTTCGTCGAGCAACTGCCGGGCGCGCGTCTTCGGGACGCCGCCGCGCGCGAGCATCACGAGCAGGATGTCCCGGTCGAGCATGCCGGCCACCGGGATGCCGTCGGCAGAGACGCGCACGCCGGCGACGCGCTCCACCGCGCGCTCCAGCGCCTGGCGGTGGTGCGGCCCGCTGCGGCGCAGCAGCGTGCCGTCGATGTCGAACAGGAAAAGAACACGGGCCGGCTCCATGCGCTTCCCCATCATAGCGGGCGCTACACTGAAACTGATGCAGGTGCTTCAGGCGGGGGGCCGCCATCTGGTCCGGCTGGAACTGGACCCGGACGTGCTCTGCCAGGCGGCGGAAGAGGCCGGTTTCACTGCCAGCGCGGAGGTGCGCGAGCGCAGCATCGTGCTCGATCTGGCCGCGCCGGACCGGCCGGGGCCGCTGCTGCTGTTCGACGGCGCCGACCCGTCCAACACCGGCTGGTTCGCGCGCTGCCAGTTCTATGTCGACGCGCGCAGCGGCGCCGTGATGCAGACGCCGTTCTTCCTGGCCAACCAGAGGGACGCCTCCGGCAAGCTGAACCCGCGCGGCGTGCGGTTGCAGATCCTCACCGAGCTGCCCCTGCATGCGCGCCTGCCCGGCAGGCAGCCGGTGACGGAGAAGGCGCTGCTGGCGGTATATGTGGCGCTTTTGCGGGGCCTCGCGGAAAACGGCATCGCGCTGTGCGGCAGCGGCAGCGTGCAGCCGCTGGCCGGCCGCCTGGAGGCGGCGCGCAAGTAGGGCCTAACGCAACACGCGCAGGATCGAGTTGGCATCGTCCGTCCACAGGTACCGCTTGTCGGCGGCCGTGGCGGCGGGGCGGGTTGTGTCGACCACCATCCAGACGGCGGCCAGGGCCCCCGTGGCCGGGGCGGGCGGCGAGGACATCCGCGTGCAGGACAGGCGCGCATCGGCGGCCAGCGCGCGCACCACGGGCGCGAGGTCGGCATACTGGTTCGAAATGTGAAACGCCAGGACGCCCGCCGGGGCCAGATGGCGGAGGTAAAGGGCGAAGGCTTCGCGCGTCAGCAGGTGGGCGGGGATGGAGTCGCCGCTGAAGGCGTCGATGATCAGCACGTCGAAGCGTTGGGGCGGCTCGGCGGCCAGCGTCAGCCGGGCGTCGCCCTCGGCCAGCTCGATGCGGGCCGCCGAGCGCGCCAGATAGGTGAAGTAGCGGCGGCTGAAGTCGGCCACCATCGGGTTGATCTCGTAGAAGCGGAACACGTCGCCCGCGCGGCCATATGCGGCCAGTGCGCCCGCACCGAGGCCGACAATGCCCACGCGGCGCGCCGGCCCGGGCCGGCTCAGCAGCAGCCCCGCCGCGCTGGACCGGCTGTAATAGGCCGTGGGCGTGTCCTCAAGCGGCGAGCCGACGAATTGCGAGCCGTGCAAGACCATCCCGTGCAGCATCTTCCGCAGCCGCGGCCTTTCCGCCGTGGCCGGCTCGTCCACCACGCGCAGGCTGCCGTAGAAGTTCCGCCCGGCGTCGACGAGGCCTGCGTAGTGGTTCCGGATCAAGGCCAGCGACGGGGTGACGGCGAAGATGGCCGCCATCCACGCGGCTTGCATCGCCTGGCGCGAGCCGCGGCGCAGGCGCCACAGGCACAGCGGGGCGGCCAGCGCCATCAGCAGCGGCAACTCGAAATAGCCCTTGAGCAGCGACGGGATCGCCACGCCCGCCAGCAGCGAGCCGAGCGCCCCGCCGGCGGCGGCATGCGTCCAGAAGCTGGTCAGGCGCTCCGGGCCGGGCCTGGCCGAGGCGAGCATCCTGTGGGCGAACAGGCAGACAAGGAACAGTCCCAGGCAATACAGGCCCACCTTGGCTGCGAACACGGCCTGCAAATCGAGAAACAGCAGCGACAGCGCCATGGCCAGCAACCCGATGAGGGCGTGGCGGGCCAGGCGCCGGTGATCCGGGAAATCCCGCGCGAAGGCGAGAACCCAGGTGAGCAAATAAACGAGCATCGGCGCGACCCAAAGCAGGGGCGCGGGCGCAACCACCTGCGTGATGTGCGCCGTGGTGGCCACCAGGAACGCCGTGCCGAGCGCCGCCCAGGCGATCCAGGCCAGGCGCTCCCGCCAGCGGGCGCCTTCGATCAGCGGCCGGGGCGGCGCCGCCGGCCGCTTGCGCCACAGCAGCCACGCCGCCGCCACGAGCAGCGCCGCCTGCACGGCGAAGAGCCTGTCCCAGAGCCGCTGCAATTGCGACAGGCCCCAGGCCGGCTCAAGCGCAAACGGAAATGCGATCAGCGCCAGCGCGCAGGCGGCGTTCGACCATGCCGAAAGACGGTAAGGGCGCGCTTGCGGATCGAGCAGCGCCAGCCAGTGCTGGAGCAAGGGCGATGTGGTGGCGAGCAGCAGGTACGGCAGCCCGACCGACCCGGCCAGCGCGAGCAGCACATGGGCCGAGTCGCCTCCCGCCCGCGGCGGCACGCGCGGCGCCAAGAGGCAGACCAGCGCGAAGGCGGCATGAACGGCGGCCTGGGCGCGCGGCTCGAGGCGGCGCGCCATGACGTGCGCGTAGAAGTAACCGAGCAGCAGAACTGACTGGAAGAAAAGGAGGCACGCGGACCAGACCGCCGCCGAGCCGCCGAACAACGGCAGCAGCGCCTTGCCCGCCATGGGCTGGACTAGGAACAGCAGAAACGCGCCCAGCACCACGGCCGGACCAATCAGGAGCATGCGCTCCCATTCTATCGGGGCGCTCCCGCGGCGCGCCGCGCCGGTTCGCAATATACTGGCGCGCATGAAGGCATTCGGCATTCTGGCCGCTGCGGTCCTGCTGGCGCCGCTGGCGGCCCAAACGCGCAAGAGCATTTTGCTGATCACCGACGCCGAAGGCGTGGCGGGCATCTGCCGGCAGGAACAGACCGACCCGAAAGACCCGGAGCTGCGCGCGCTGATGACCGGCGAGATCAACGCCGCGGTGGAGGGGTTCCTCGAGGGCGGCATCGAAGACGTTTATGTATGGGACGGGCACGATGGCAGCGCCACGCTTTCGGCGCTCACCATCCACCCGAAGGCGCGGCTGATCCTCGGCGGGCTCGGGCGCACGATGACGCTCGAGCGCGGCTACAGCGCGGTCGGGGTCCTCGGCCAGCACGCGATGGCGGGCGTGCGCGCGGGCATCATGGCGCACAGCTACAGCTCGCTGGGCATCCAGAACCTGCGCATGAACGGCAGAAACGTGGGGGAAATCGGGACGCGGGCCGCTCTGGCCGGCGCGTTCGGCGTCCCGGTGATCTTTCTCTCGGGCGACAAGGCCGCTGCGGAAGAGCTGAAGTCCATCGTGCCGGAGGCGGAAACGGTGGCCGTGATGGAAGGGCTCGCGCGCCACGTCTGCATCTCCATGTCGGCGGAGATGTCGCGGCAGGCGATCCGCGCCGCGGCGCGCCGCGCGGCGGCGAAAATCGGCCAGGTGCCGCCTTACAGGATCGCCGGCCCGGTGACCATCGAGATCGAATACACGACGCGCAACTCGCTGCGGCTGGACGCCGCGCACGCCCTCGGCGGCGAAGTCGTCGACGACCGCACGATCCGCTATCGCGGCGCCGATTTCCTCGACGCGTGGACCCGCGCCCGGCTCTGGTGACCGCGCGCCGCGGGGCCTACTTCGGCAGCGAACCCGGGATCCGCGCCAGCCGGTTGATCTGGCGGATCACGATGAAAATCGCCAGCGCGATGATGAAGAACTGGATCACGTTGTTGAGGAAGTTGCCGTAGGTGAGCACGGCCGCGCCGGCCTTGCGCGCCTCCGCCACAGTGGCGTAGGTGTTGCCATCGAGGGCGATGAACTTGTCTGCGAGGTTGACGCCGCGCGTCAGAAGCCCGATCAGCGGGTTGATCAGGTCCTCCACCATCGAGTTGACGATCTTGCCGAAAGCGCCGCCGATCACGACGCCAATGGCGAGGTCGATCGCATTGCCCTTGAGGGCGAATTCCTTGAATTCCTGGACAAATCCCATAGCCGCATCAGTATAACCGGGAACGCGGCCCGGCGCTACAGCTCGCCCCGCGCCAGTGTCGCTAGTATGTGATCTGTCCGGTCCAATTCACACATGATCTGTCCGCTCGAGCCGAGCGGCGGGTGACGCTGGAGGGGTGAAGACCACGCAGCGA
>Ga0308390_1000325_pt1 | contig 35836 bp, 25 predicted proteins | sample Hotspr2Sample149_FD_202358 | JGI IMG/M metagenome (GOLD analysis project Ga0308390, IMG submission 202358) | Hot spring phototrophic mat microbial communities from Mushroom Spring, Yellowstone National Park, Wyoming, United States - 20040719_149 ...
AATCAGGCATTTTTCAGGCGCGCATACTGTCGGCCGGATTTGAATTATAAGAAATTACGTTGCTGGATAGGCATGGATCGCCCCACCCCTTCGCAGATAACCTCACTGTTGCCGGTTCAGGGCTTCCTGTTCAGCCCGCTTTTTCTGTGCTTCTTCTTCCTGTTTTTTCCTGGCGCGGGCCAGGGCCTCATCCAGGGGGATATCCTGACGGTTGGCAATTTCCTTATCGGCGGAGGTGATTGTTACCAGTGAATCCGGCTTGAGCGTGTGCTGTCCCATGACAATGACCGGGGTGTTTTCATCGATACCTTTTGTGATTTCAATGTAATCTCCGTCATCCAGGCCGGTTTCCACCTCAACTTTCCGGGCAATGTACACCATTGTGTTCTGATCGCTGTTCTGTACACCTGGAACGGTATCCGCACTGTCATCTGCCGGTTCTGCTATCATCACGTAATTGCGCGCGTTGTCTTCCAGAACGGCGTCTTTGGGCACAGCCAGGACCTGCGGGCGGGTATCCAGAACCAGACGGACTCGCGCGAAGGCCGCGTCCCGAAGTTTGTCTTTGTCCGCCGCGTCGAAATCCAGCGTAACTTTGACGGTTCCCGTCGCGGGATCCACGCTGGGGTTGATCCGTCGTACCCGGGCCTTGAATTCCTGTCCCTGCGCCGCGTCAATACGTACGTAAGCCAGTTGTCCTTCTGAAATCCGTGGCAATTCTTTTTCCGGTATCTGAATCGGCAGGGCGTAGGACATCGGATCGACAATGGAAAACAACGGCATCCCCATTGTGACCATCATGCCTTCCTGTACTACGCGGCGGGTGATGATTCCGGAAATTGGGGCAGTCACGGTCTGGTGGCTGAGTTGCAGTTCTTGGGCTTCCAGAGCGGCTTTGGCCTGCTCATAGGCAAAACGTGCATTGTCCCGCTCCACTGGAGCACCGATACCTTCGGCTACGCTTTTTTCCGCGATTTCATAGTGTGTTTTGTGCTGCTGCAATGCAATTCGTGCCTGGCGGATCTGGGTTTCCAGATCTTTCCGGTCCAATTCCGCCAGCACCTGCCCTGCCGTGACCTTGTTTCCCTCCTCGACATAGACTTTCTGGCATGCGCCGGTACCTTTGGATACGACTTCTACGCGATTTTCCGCAAGCACCCGCGAAGTTGTTTCAAAAAAGGAGGACATATCCCGGCGGACCGGTTTGGAAACCTCTACCGGGATCAGCACCTTCTCTTCGGTTTTTGGGGTTGCGTTGGGGGGGGGCGTCTGCCCTGAGGCCTTCTGGGTGCATCCGCTCACCGTGGTCAGCAGAAAAAGGATTCCTGCCATCCAGTTAATCCATCCTAAATACCGCATAACTTGTTTTCCACATGTTGCGTCAGAAAGTATAATCATGGTCGGCTACCTTTGATCCCCGTCCACGATTTTATACTTACCCAATAGACAGTTTTCCGTTACCCAGGGTTTCATTTAGCAGAAATTGCATTTTTCTCATAGTTTCTGCCCAGTACATTGTAACAGATTTTTAAACAGTACCTGATAGTTGTATAGAAAACCTGTAGAGTCTGAAGGGCCTTTCTGAAAGAGCGTTTACGGTTCCCGCAGGCTGATACCGTACTCCAGCCGGGTAGCGATTACCCTGAAGCCATCAGACACAGGCCGGAAAATCAGGCCACCATCCAGGTCCGTACGCCACAGGTGAACACCCATGGATTCCAGCCGCTTTTTGGCCTCAGATCCCAGCGCGGGCAGGCGGTTCTCCCGGGCGGTCGATACCACGATGGCTGCCGGATCGACCGCCTGTAGAAAGGGCAAAGAACTGGAGGTATCAGACCCGTGATGCGGCGCTTTCAGCAGGGTGGCCCGTACAGACCGCCGCGACAGGTGATATTCCGCAGTGGTCTCAATATCACCGGTCAGCAGGGCAGTGGCCCGTTCATTCCACTGCGCCAGAAGAACCAGAGATCGGTCATTGTCTTTTTCAAAAAATAGGTCTGTTTCCGGATCCGGATGGCACACCCGCAGGATACCTCCCGAGAAGGGAATCTGCTGGGGGTAGGCTACGGGAGATACGGGTATTCCCTTTTTTGCGCAGAGTTGGAGGAAACGTTCTGCGAGTTCGCCCTGAAATCCTTCCAGGGGCGGTATATAAACATGTTTTACCCGTAGCGTATCCACCACGCTAAACAGTCCGCCCAGGTGATCACTGTCGGGATGGGTGACCACCACGGCATCCAGTTGGGTAATGCCCCGTGCGAACAGAAGTGGCAGTACAATGTCCCGGCCGTCATTCCGATTTCCTTGAAGATTGCCGCCATCCAAAAGAATGGAATCTCCCCTGGGACTTACCAGAAGCAGTGCGTCGGCATGACCCGTGTCCAGCACCTCCAGACCGGGTTTAGGATGCCGGATTGGCCAGCAGAGCGCAGCGGAGGTCAGGAATACCACGCCTGCTATGACCCACAACCGCTTCTGGCGGAGGCTGTTCAGAGCGACCGCACAGCATCCGGCACCGAGGAACCAGAGAAACACAGAAATTCCAGCCGGTCGGCCCGAGTACAGATAAGCTCCGGGGATGCGACTGAAGATCTCTACAGAAGATTCCATGATCCACACGGGGAACGCAAGCGCATGGGCGAAAAGGGTCGCGAAAGTTGGCAGTACTGGGGACAGGACAGCCGTGATCAGTAGCAGCCAAAGGATTACGGTAAGCAGGGGCACGGCGATGAGGTTGGCTGCGATACCGGCCAGGCTGACCATCCCCAAATGCCATCCGATCAGAGGAATAATGAACAGTTGCACGGACAGTGTGGCGGCGGCCGCTTCACCGAAGGGCCGCGGAATCCAGCGCAGTTTTGACGAAAAGGAACCGCTAAAAACCAGCAGCGCCGTCACGCAAACGTATGACATCTGAAATCCAGGGTCCGCAATCAGCCAGGGGGCCTGCAGTAACTGCAGGCATCCGGCCAGTGAGAGGCAGGTGATTCCATCCGGTTCCCGGTAAAAAAGGTCATAAATCATGAAAATAACAGCCATTGCCGCCGCGCGCATGGTGGAACCCCGCGCTCCGGCCATGAAGGCGTATCCCAACACAACGATAAACAGGATGAAGGTTCGCAAGAATCGCCGGTGGCGAAGCGGACTTAGCAGCATGGCCACACTGGCATACAGTAAACCGACATGAAGCCCTGAAACAGCCAGCACGTGGGCGGTTCCCGTGCGGGTGAACGCTGTTACGGCTGCCTGATCCAGTTCTCGCCTGTTCCCGAACCATAACGCAGCCACCCATGGCCATATTAAGGAGGGTACACAGCGGTGGAGAGTCTCGGCGTGCCAGGACCGCAGGCGGTCAAGAAGGATAAGTACAATATTTTGTCTGGCGTAGATAATTTTAGGGGGGACTTGGCTTTCGGCGGCCACATGGATACCACGGTTCCGACACCACTGTTCGTAACTGAACACGCCCAGATTAACCGCGCTGATACGTCCGGTGAGTACGACGGGAACTTCGATCTGCTGTCCCCGGAATACAGGCTGGGCCGGTGGTTTACAGTGGATCGTGCAGGCACGGCCGCATATAACCGGACCGCCGGCATCAGGCTGAAAGGTGACATCCGTGAGTACCATATGACGCTGGGGTTGTTCTGGCATCATCAGGGTCCAGCCCACCGTGCCCCGTAGTATTCCCCGACTATCCGGATGACCCCGGACCCACGCGAACAGGGGATCGGTGTCCGGCGGGTGCATCCGGATCAGCACGGCGAGGGAACCGGCAATGCATCCGATTGCAGTAAGAACTGTCCTGTCTGCGAAGGATGATGGTATCCAGACCGCCAGTCGCGCGGGCAAAGGCAGTAAGCCGCGGACAGGAGGTGTCCCGGCCACCAAAAGGGTCGTGGCAAAAAGAGTAAGCGGTATGACCCTGTAAACATTCCCAATCCCCAGAGCAGCCGCTACGCTTACTCCCAGAGCAAGCCACAGCCAGTGTCTGTTGAAAGCCTGCATGAGGAGCCAGATTCAGAGTTGTTCGGGAATGGTGACTTCCTCGTAGTTTTCCGGATTCAGGCGGATCCAGGTCTTGGACGGGTCCAGTTTCGGATTTTGGAGCAGCAGGTCCTGAGTGATATCCATCGCATAAATCGGGCTGCTCAGGGCCAGAACATCCACTGTTCCAAAAGCCCCCGGGGCGGGTTCCACGGGTGCGATCACTCGCACCCGGTAGGTGGAGTAAACCTGGGGTTTCCGGGTGAACCGGATGCCCGTATTAATATCATTGATGGGGACGGTGCGGATGGGACGGCCGTTTTCCAGCACCTGCAGTTTGGTGCCTGGTGTTCCGCCCTCCACGCCCGCGAACAGAGTGATATCCACGTTCAGGGGCACGGCACCGCCGATGCCCGCGTCAATTTTTCCGTCGTTCATGACATCGGCAACCAGCGTCAGACGGGGACCGGACGGATCGCGGGTGACAAAGGTACGGCCCAGACGCAGCCCCTCGAGAATTCCTTGGGATGACAACTCAGGGGCCAGGACCCACGTACAGGGCCGGCCGAGGGGAACCTTCGGACTGCCGGAACCGCTGCCGCCGATGGCGCAGGCGGTAAGACCACGGTTCAGTTCATAGTCCCAGAAAAGCGCAGCCTGGCCATTTCCCGAAATCTCGCCATGCTGGGCTGTTGCCGCAGCGGCCGCTATCGAGTACACCAGCCCGCCATCTTTTCGGATCTTTACGTCCTCCCGCAATTGGGGAAGTCCCATGGGCGGTGCGTCACGCCAGCCCCGAAACCAGACCTCCACAGCGTTGACGAACTGCAGACCCCACTGCCAGGGAGCAGCTGTGAGACAGGGATGGGCAATGGCGAACACACCCCCCTGGGCCTGGACCCGAAGACATTCCCCTTGAGCCATCTCCGGAAGAGCAGGCAACTCCGGCAGGGTCATGGGACCATATATCAGTGCGAAGCCCTGCTCTCGGTTCCCCCATTTCATGGCGGGAATCAGTGCTATTTGGTCCGACCGGTAATCCGGATCCTGCACGGATGCCATTGTGTGAAGGTCGGTTATCGCCAGAAAATCCAGACCGGATTTTTCCGCCCGTGTTATCAAGGATTTTACGGACTCCGTGCCTTCTCCGTACGAGGAAAACACGTGCAGATCGCCTTTGTACCAGTTTTCACCCTGCCGGATAACCTTGTTATGTACCGGAGCCGGTGTCCTTCCCGGTACATCCGCGGGGTTGGAAGGGCTGGTGCCACAGGCCAGTTCAACCCGGTCCATGGCCATGTCTCCGTCTGTATCAAAAGCCATCAGAGGCACCACCCCCCCAGCCCCCTCCAGCAGATTGACCTCAATGGTGACCGGCCTGGCAGGATCAACGGTAACGTCTTTAACCTCAACAAGGATAGGCGACCCTGTTTCGTGAGCGTACAAGTAGACTCGGTAGTCCCCTGCCGGAATTTCCGCCTGAAGTTTTCCGGACTGAATCCGTTGCGGGGGGACCTTACCGCCACTCAGCCGTACCAGTTCCACATGACCGTTCAGACGGTCTCCGGCAATATTGCCCAGCGATACCGTGATGACCCCACGCGGGACATTGGAGAGATCGGGCTGGTCAGCCGCCTGAGCGGTTTGAGTCGGGGATTGGACTGTTGCCTCCGGTACCGTCGTTGTTTTTGCGGGCGAGGTTTCCGTTTGAAGAGGCCGCGGATTACCCGGTCCCGCGCAACTGCCTAAGATCACTATGCACACTACCATAAAAGATATATATGCTTTAATAGCATGACACATGATAAAATCTCCCGGAAAGACTCAACTCCCACAGTATAAGTGTTCCGCAATGGGGATAGAAAGGTTTAGTTTGGTTTTTTTCTAAGTTTACATTATAATACAAATCGTTGTAGTCTAATAGTTAGTCAGTGAAAATGCGAACCGACATGACGGACAGGGGTAAATGTCCGTAAACAGACGCAACCAACGCAGCGAAAGGAGAAAACGTATGGGACAGGCCAAACAATTCGATCCGCAACTTTTGAATTTCCTTAGTTCAATTGATCTGGCCAGTGGAACACCGGTCTATCAGCAGTTACAGACCCTGCTTCTTTTTGCCATCGCTTCTGGCAAACTGAAACCGGGGGACCAGATTCCGCCCGCCCGGGAACTGGCTGGCCGGATCAATGCCAACGTCAACACCATATCGAAGGCTTACCGGGATCTGGTGGTCATGGGGTTGCTGTACACCCGCCGTGGCATGGGCGTGTACGTTAATCCCGACATGAGCGAACGCTGCCGGGAAGACTGCCGCCGCCGGGTGATTTCCAATCTCTCGAGCGCGCTGACCCAGTGCCGCACTTCGGGGCTGAGTGACGACGAAATCAGGGAACTCGTGAACAAACTGCTGTCATCGAATATCCCGCCGAACGCACCGCTTCCGGCTTCCTTTTCGAAATTCCTGAAAGCCTGACCCGCTTTCGAAACCATTTTCTGCCGACGTCCGCCGTTTGCCGGTTGGGCGTCGGTTGCTGTTATGACATCAGACTGTCGGACCGGGATCAGGCAGGAAACACAGAATGACCTTTCGCCGGCGTGGTCCGTCGAACTCGCAGAAAAAGACACTTTGCCATGTGCCGAGGTGCAGTTTTCCATCCCTGACCGCCACTGTTACCGAACTGCCCATCAGGGATGCTTTCACGTGGGCGGCCGTATTCCCCTCGGCATGCTCGTAAGGACCGGTCCAGGGAATTAGTCGGTCCAGCACACGGATAATGTCCGCGCGGACGTCAGGGTCGGCGTTTTCATTGATGGTCACGCCGGCGGTAGTGTGGGGTACAAACACGTGCAGCAGCCCGTTCCGCCATCCCTGATCCCGGCAGGCTTTTTCCAGCATCCCGTCCATGTTGAAAAACTGATCGCGGTCCTGTGTCTGCAGTTCCAGGGTTACCATGCTGTTGCTCCCGTCAGTATTCTGCCTGGTTGAGGTTACGCAGGCCAAGGATCATGGGCAGCAGGCTGACCGCCAGGGTAATGCCCATGATGACAGCCATGGCTCCGGGCAGCAGGAGTGTGCCCCATACGGCCCGCTGTCCTGACCCGATATATCGCGCGTACATTGCGGTGATAGTAATGGCGGTCAGCAGGGCGATATAGCCGATGCTGAGCAGCAGGTTGAGGGTTCCACCCAGTCCACCGACGATCCGGGCCGGGTTGTCTTCAGCAAAATTGGGGTACAACGCGCCGAGTCCCACGGCCAGACCGGCCAGCCCGAAGTTCGCGCAGATGACCGTGAACACGGTCAGGAGAAAAACAGGGGCTTCGAGTTGCAGCATGCGACCGGACAGGATGGCCACCGGCAGGGTAAACAACCCGCAGATAACCACGCTCAGGGCGAATTTTTGCCAGACCAGCAGCCGCAGGGTAATTGGAGCCAGTCCCAGAATCCAGAAGCGCCGTCCTTCAAGGCTGATAAGCGGATAGATGAACCGGCTGGTCAGGGTGGCCAGAATCAGGGTCAGCGAGCCGATGTTCAGTCCCGCGACCCATACCCGCCAGAAGGATTGTCCCTGGATCATCCCCGAGTTGCGCAGGTTGGCCGCGTAAATGGCCATGATTCCAAAGAAAATGACAAACTGGGTCCACTGGGTGGCGTCCCGCCAGAAGAGTTTCACGTCTTTGACACACAGCGAGCGGATCGGTTCGGGGATCAGCTGGAGCACAACAATAATCCGATTGAGCAGTCCGCGGCCCTCCGGGCGTACCCGCTGCCGGTCCTGACCCATCAGATCCGCCCATCCCGGATAAAAGATGAAGCGGGCGGTCCAGGCCGCACACAGGGTGAACATCAGCGCGGTGGATGTCAGGCAGCACCACCAGAACACCGCAGATGAAAACTGCCCACGCGAAGCGTCCAGGATGCCCTGTGCGGCCCAGTGACTCGGCAGAAAGAACGTCTGAACCCGGCGGCTGGTCTCGAGAAATACCGGAAGTACCGTCTCATCGGTAATCCGCACGCCCCGGGTAATGGATCGCACGTAAAGGAAAAAGCCTACCAGAGCCGCGGCGGACAGCAGGATTAGGCTGACCGACCGAAGCCGGGGGAATACCAGCACCATGAACATGCATATGATAGTCCCCAGCGAGGCCGGCACCATTACGGCCGGCAGGTAAAACAACAGCAAGGAAGGATAATAGGCCCACGACGCCCCGGAAGCCAGCCCGTAGGCCAGCAGAATGGGTGAACCGAGATACGCCAGAGACCAGGAACTGAAAGCCACGCACTCGGCGAATCGGGCGTAAAAATAATGCTCGGTTTTCATCGGGGCCAGCAGCAGGTAAGGTACCTCCCGGGCCCGGTAGAGTGTGGCAAAAGCCACCAGAATATTGGAAAACGTCAGCAGCACGAAGAGCGACAGAAACAGTACGGATAGAATCCGGCGCATCAGGAGCGCCCCGAAATTCGCGCCGCCGGCCTGGCCTCCGAATCGGATGATCCAATCAAAGCCCTCCCGGAAAACCAGGTAAATACCGACCCACAGGAGAATGGCAAACGTGGTGATCACGCCTACTTTGAGACGGGACTGCTCCCGGATCCCGGCGATTTCGTGAACGCCGATGCGCCACTTCGCCCAGAGAATGGCTTTTACCTGGTCCAACTTAACGTACTCCGTGTCAGCCAGCTGGTTAAGACTTCTGTTTCAGCAGTTCTTCAATGGCTTCAGCCACCGCTTCCCGATGACGTTCCATTGGGGCGGGGTCAAAAGTAAACGCTGTCAGGCTTACCGACACGTCGGCAGGCACTTCCAGAAGAGACTCATAAGCCTTTCGGCGTCCGGTATCCGGCGAATCTGCCTGTTTTCTGAGCAGGTCCCGGAGAATGACGAAATATTCATAGTCTTCAATGCCGTCCCGGAGCATTTCCAGCCGGTATGATGGCACCGGCGGTTCCAGTACCGGCTGTTCAGGCCGGCCGTTTGCCGCCGACACGGGGGGATACAGAAATCGGCCGTCGCCATTGCCCCAGGGTTTCTTTTCGCCACGCTGAGTGCCGTACCCTGTGGTCCAACTCATGGGATCTTCATAAGGATTCTGGAGGCTGTCCGGGTACGCTTCCGGTGATGTCCAGTAATTGGTGGCCCATATCAGAATGCCGTCGATTTTCCGCTGCCAGGTCTGCCACAGCCACACCCGCATTTCTGTTCCGGGATGGTCGATGAACAAGGTGACGAATGGCGCTTTCGGGCCCGTGCAGACATACCACCAGATTTTTTCGCCCAGCGCCTGACGGGCCCGGGCATCTTCTTCCCGGTACATCGGGGTCAGGGGACACCAGATATCGGGACCGCCGATGAGTTGTTCATGAATCTCTTCCGTGAGCATGCGGTGGATGGCCGGGGCGGCCGCCTTGAGCCTTTGGAAACCCCGGCTGACGAATTCGTAGTCTTTGGGCTCCGGTTCGTCAAACCAGTAGATGTAGGCATAATCCAGCCACCCTTCTTCGCGCAGTCGCTGCTCCAACTGTCCCCAGTACGATCTGAAAAGGTGCTGGTACACGGGGGAGGACTCCGGGAAACCGAGCAGACTTGCCTCGGTGCGTCCGAAGAAGGTGCCGCCGCCCATGCCATGGGCCTGCACGGTGAAACTGTTAAAGTGGTAGGTATCCAGGACGCGGCGCATCTCTTTCGTCCACCGTTCCCAGTCAATCGTGACGGTCAGGGATTCAGGATTTTCCGGCGGATTGGACGGATCCACTTTCGGCCAGTTTACCTGGTAGGAGTCCAGCGGAGCCGGATCATACGGGCTGATGTGGTGATCTGACAGGGCTTTCAGATACATTTCCAGTACGGCCCGCTGATCCGCCTCCGAAGTGACACCGTGATACTGGAAGGCCGTACCCGGTGAGAGGCCAAAGGCCGACACACAGGTTTTGCGGTCCGGCAGGTCGAAACCGTATACCCGGACTTCCAATGGCACTTCTGCCTTCCAGTCCCTGGCCGTGAAAGTAAGCACTCCGCGATACAGCCCAGGCTGCTGGCCCCGCGGGGTTCGGATCACGATCCAGAAAGGCTGATTGACCCGCGCGGGAATATCAACACCCGCGGCATCGATCGGCACCAGCGGATCCGGCCATAAGCCGGGCAGACCAAACCCGTCCGTGGGCAGCGTAATATTGACGTAATGGACTTTTCGTATTTCGACCGCGGCAGGGGAGAGGGTAGCGGTATCCGGGCCGGTCAGTTCAGAAACGGCCGCTTTTACCCCTTCGAGCGGCTGTGGCGGACAAAGCACCACCTGTACGGCTTCAGCCTCATTCCCGGCCAGACTCACCCGTACCGCGTTGCTTTTCTTTTTCGGCAACGGCCGGTTGGGCGGAATTTTCCAGCCGGATGAGACCCACCAGATTCCCTTTTCGGCGGAGATCAGTTCGCCGGCTGAATAATCCCGGTAGGGCGATATCCGATAGTCCAGATCGATGGACAGTTGGTCTCCGGACAGATTCAGGCGGTGGCTGCCCGCGGAGGCCGGAACCGTGAATGGGCGGCCTGTGACGCCCCGGGCGGGACGGCTCTGGTCGCTGCGGAGTTCCAGCGGCATGGAAAGGGACTGGCCGTTCCGGGTGATATGCAGTGTCATGGTTCGTTCATCGGAGGCATAGTCTAATGGGTCGAACGAGACATCTGTGTGCTCGGGGAGCGCCTGGACTTTCGCGTACAGTGTTTCCCCCAGCACATCCGCGGGCGGACCGTCCACCCGGGCCTGAAACCGGTATCCGGTGACCTGTACCGAGCCGCTGCCGTGTCCTGACAGGCGGATGAAAATCCGTTCAGCCGGAAGTTTCAGGCCGGTCAACATGGCGGGCACTTGCTCTCCCGGTTCCACCTGCTGCGTTTCGGACCAGTTTTGCCCGTCAGAAGACCAACTGATTCTCAGCACGCCGTCATTGTAGGCGGTTGACCAAACATATACAGACGCTTCCGTGAAGGACCGGCCGTCCAATTGATGTTCGAATATCAGGTATTTTCCTTCCGAGAAGATAAAACGGTGGGTGTTGAAATTGGCGTTGAACTGTCGCAGAGGACGACAGTCGTTTGAGTTGGTTTCCCACATGGGGTGGGCAAACACGTATTCGTTGCCGATCATTCGTTCGCCGGTTCCCAGGATCAGATTCCCGGCCCGGGTGTAAACAGGGACAGCCTGAAACAGCCGGAAGCCGGTGAAATACAGACTCCCCCTGACACACCACTGGCCGAAACGAAGTTTCGGTGAATCTTGCCAGGCTGCCCGGAAAATCAGTGATCGCCGCTCCAGATGTGATCCCAGATCGGTGTGGTCCACATTGAAATTGCTGGTTCCTGTGACAGCACATCCGCCTGATGTGTCTTTTCCGCGGGCAGCCCGGAATTCCAGGGTGTACAGGCAGCCTGGTTCCAGCGCAACCGGAGCCGAGAACCACGCATTGCTTCCGCCTTCGGTTCCGTCGCCTTCCACCCGCAAACAGGTCATATGACTGAATTCCGAGATGTCGCCTTGGCCTGTTTTCAGAGACCATCCAACACTTTCGTCAACGGTCAGGGGGGGCACAGGAACCTCCTGGGCTGCTGCCATTCCAGCGACTGCCAGCAGTCCACCAACACTGTATCTCATGATCCCAAACACCCTGCCGATAGACAGTTTCCAAAGCATGTCAGATCTCCTCTCGTTTCACCTCGGTGTCATTATTATAATGACCTTGCTTTCTCCGGGGAGAGAGAAAAAGAGAAGGAGCGTTGTATGACCAGGACATTGCGCGTGGGAATGGTTGTGACTGCCGGATGGCTTGTCGCTTTTGTACTGATTTTCACGCCCTGTGCAGCACACGCGGAGGATACCCCGGTGGCCTTTCTGGTTCCTTCTAAGCACTCTTCGCTGAATACGGTGCTTGAGGAGGAAGCCGTTGCGGCGGGATGGCGGGTAATCCCGTTGTCCTGGCAGGATTTCCGTCAAGGCTTTGAAAATCAGGCCGGAGATGAGCAGGCTGTGGAGGCTTCCCTGTTGATTCTGGCGGACGCCGCGCGGCTGCCCGGTGCCGCGATTGAGGCGGTTATCGCTTACCTGAACCGCGGCGGCAATGTGCTGGCGCTGAACACGCCGGCGTTTCGGGAGATCCTGGTGTCATGGAATGACAGATGGGGCTCTGTCAGTGAACTGATCGCCCGGATGAACGATATATTGCCTCCAACGAAAGAAATCCCGATCACTGAAACCGAACTGGCCAACTGGAAGCGCGAATGCAGGGATTTGACTCTTCCCGCTCGCTATGAGATATGCCCCACGGACAAAGGACCAGCGCTTGACGTTCGGATTCCCCGGATGGACGGCTGGGATTCGTTGCGGCGGACAAGATCGTTAACTCCCGTGTTTCCGCCGGAGACCACGGCTGTGGCCTTCGAGGCCCGTTCAACAGGGAATAGCGAACAACTGGCTTTGGAGTGCCAGGAAGCCGACGGTTCCCGCTGGATCGCGGTGGTGAATCTGGATCCGGAATGGAAGCCCTATGTGCTGCTGCCGGAAGATTTCCGGTTCTGGGAAAGTGTCCCGGCCAGGGCTGGCACATCCCTCAACCTCCAGCAGGTGGTGTCTCTGGCTGTGACGCAGGCGAATACCCATACCGGGGGTGAGACCGTGAACCTGGGCTATCAGATCCGCGCGATTCGGGGACTGCATCTGAAGCCCGAAGAGACGGCTCTGCTGAAGACCATGCAGCCACCTAAACTCGAGGGGCTGGCTCCACAATATAAATTTTACCCTTGTAATGAGGTGGATCACCTCACCGTTGCGGGATGGTTTGAAGGCCTGCCGGTTCCGCCCGTGCCCCCGACGGTGACGGCGCATCATCCCCGGCCGTCGCCGGCCGGGTTCGACAAACATCGGGGCTGGTCCTGTGAATCCCTGCTGGACGCCTGGGGAAAAGAGAACGATTATCGGGGCAGTATCGCGCGGATTTTTGTCAGCGCTCCGGAAGAAATACAGGTTCCGGGGTTTTCCCGGGGACGGGGTATGATCCTCAGTTTTTCTGTCCTGGACCTGGACTGGTACACCCTTGCTGAGTCCCGTGCTCTGCTGCGCCGTTCATTGGAGCGTCTTCAGATGCAGGCGGCTCTCCTGGATGGTGGGATCAGCCGATATACCACGGTTTCCCTCGATCCGCTGGAGGTCGGAGTGACGGTCGCCTTGCTTGACAGCCGCTCCCATCAGATTGCCGCTACCGTGGATGTCCTCGACCCGAAGGGGAATACCCTGTATCACCTGGAGCGGCAGCTGGAAGGGACTGGCACGATTCGGCTGGCTGAGTTCTGGAAGCCGGCGCGCGGCCTGACCGATCGGATGATCGCGCGGGTTCAGATATCGGTGGATGGCAAAGCATTTCCGGCGGTAGAACATGATTGTTACATATGGCGTGCACCTGAGGAGCCAACATTCGTGGAGACACGGAACGGCGCGTTCTGGATTGAGGGAAAACGCTGGCGTCCCCATGGCGTCAACTATATGCCCTCTTCCGGGATGGGCGTGGAAGACAATGCCTTTTTCGAGTACTGGCTGAGCGCTCAGGCCTACGATCCCAGGATTATCCAGCGGGATCTCGAACGCTGCCGGAAGATGGGATTCAATGCCATCAGCGTGTTCCTGTATTACCAGGACATGAACGCCATGAACCTGCCCGACCTCCTGCGTCGCGCCCGGGATCTCGGCATGCGGGCGAATGTCTCGCTGCGGCCTGGAACCCCTATGGAACTCGATCGGGATAAAATCACCGAACACATCCGGAAGGCCCATCAGGAGCGATGGCGGGGGTTCGGCGATACGCCGCCACCCCGCGATTTTGCTGAGATGGTCGCGCGAATGATTTCCGTGCTGGGTTTGGACGCGAACGATACCGTGTTTGCCTACGACCTGGCCTGGGAACCCCAGTTCCGCGATTTCGAACGGGAACCCTTTTACCAGGACTATGAACGTTGGCTGGTAGAACAGTACGGATCGCTGGAAAACGTGGCAGCGGACTGGGGCTGTCCGGTTCCGAGAGATGAGACCGGCCGGGTGGTCGGTTACCTGCCGGAAATGCTGACTGATACCACTGGAAAGTGGGCGCCCGCGATGGCAGCCTATCGCCGTTTCCTGGACAGGCTGCTCTATGAAAAATACGCGGCGGTCCGGGCTTCCCTTCGGAAGGCCGCGCCCCGACAGTATGTCAGTTTCCGTATGTCCATGGCCGGCGATCCCACAAACCGCGACCCCAATACCATCCTGTACGACTTCGCGTATCTGGCCGGGGCGGTGGATATTCTGGAACCTGAGGGATACGGCAGACTGGGGGACTGGGAGGTCGTCAAACCCGGACGGTTTACCCGCAGTTATGCTCAGTGGGCCAATCCCGAAATTCCCATGATCTGGGCGGAGGCCGGTATCCACGTCTGGGACGGGCGGCACAACGGTCCCACAGAGCGGACCCTGGCCCGACAGGCAAAGTTTTATGAGGATTTCTACCGCATGATGATAGAAAGTGGGGCAGAGGGTATCTTCTGGTGGTGGTATCCCGGTGGATACCGGGTCAATGAAAACAGCGACTACGGCGTGATCAATCCCGACGGCACGGACCGTCCCGTGACAGCGGTGATCCGTGCGCATGCCGAGCGTTTTCAGCAGGGACCGTCAGCCTGTTCGCCGGACTGCTGGCTGATCTTCGACCGCGATGCCCATCCCTGGGGACTGACCGGTATCTATGACGCCCTCAAAGAAGCATATTGGCAGCACGTTGACGCCGGGCAATGCCCCGGCCTGAAAACAGAAGGGACCGGAACCACTTCCGCGATTTGTCCTTCCCTGGCAGTGGGTAACCGGCCCTGGACCGGGAAGAATCCGCCCAAATATCTGGACGTTCACATCGATCGGATCGTGGTATTCCGGCCGATGTTCGGAGCACCGGCCATCCGGCAGCAGATGCCTCTTGAAGGAACGCTCACAGGATCCCAGGTTCCCATGTCGGTTTCGGTTACGCTGACCAACCTCGGTGAAGCCACGCTGCTTGGCGGAAACGATATCGCCGGCAAAACAGGGGAGGTCTACCTGCAGGTCAAGGCTGGCGGGAAAACCCTGGAAGTACCGCTTCTTCAGAACCTGCCCCGTTTTGAATCGGATTCAGTAATGTTTACCCTGCCGCCGGTTCAGACCGGCGAGTCCGTTGAAGCCCGGATGTGTGTCCGGGATCGGGGATCCTTCGGTCCGGTGATCCGCTGGCAGGTGCAGTAAAAACAGGCACGATGCCTACCGGCAACCGCAACTGCAGCCGCAGGCCGCGGAAACGGGAGCGCGGTCTGCCGTGCCTGTTTCCGGCAGTTCCGCTTCTTCCGGACAGCACGCCTGGACCAGCAGGTCGGAAATATCGGTGATCCGGATAGATTCCGGAGCCACCCGGCAGAGGTTCAGCAGGCAGATGGGACACATGGCGGCGACGGTCTTGCAGCCTGTCGCGCTCAGTTGCTCGATCCGTTCCCGGGCAATCCGCTCGGTTTTCTCGGGATACAGCGACTCGATCGGCCCGCCGCAGCAGTGCGTCAGTTTCCCTGAAGCCTCGGGCTCGACGCAGGCGATGCCCACGGCTTTAAGCAGACTTCTCGGCTGTTCTACCACGTTTTCATACCTGGCATACACGCAGGAATCGTGAATGGCCACATCACCGGAAAGCGGGGTTTTTACGTCTATGCCGCGTTCCGCCAGCACCTCCAGGTAACTTTGCACCTCCAGGTCATATCCCGGAATGATTTTGGGATAGGTGGAACGCAGCATGTCCGTGGTGTGAGGATCCACAGTGATGACCCGTTTCACCCCTTCCCGTTTGAGCATGGCGTATACCCTGACGGCGTGAGCCTTGAACACATCAGACATGCCGTGATCACAGACCAGCGCTCCGGCGTACATTTCCTTTTCGTACAGATAACCGAAGGTGACGCCCGCTTTCCGAAGCAGCCGGACGATGTTGCGCAACCGTCGATTCCACGCGTTCCGGGCGGCGGCCGGCGGTGGGGGCATGAACCGGGTGGTATTGATCCACTGATTGATCTTGCGTCCCAGACTTAGATACCGGACCAGCGGCGTATCCCGAACCAGTTCCAGTTTCTGTTCCATGGCCGCGGTATAAGGCATCAGCTGGTACATATGGCCGGTGTAGAGGACGGTTTCGCCGCCCCGCGGGATCCCCAGCCCACGCGCCCAGGCGGTCATGGCTCCCGATCCGAGAGGCATCACGCTGCCCCGCAGTCGCAGGTTGTCCGACAGCGTCCCGATGATATCAGCGATTGGCAATCCCATAGGCGCCTCACTCACAGTTTGTGCACGGTTTTGTTGATGTAATGCCGCAGCGTGCGCACGTTTTCCACAATGTTCACGCCGCCCGGACAATTGGATTCACAGAGTTTGCACAGCAGACAGGTGAAAATGGTTTCCTCCTGCTCCAGAACCTTGTCCTCCAGTCCGAGCAAAACAAAACGGAACATCTCCCGAGGCAGTACTTCCAATCCGATCGGACACAGCGCCGTGCAGGTGCCGCAGTTCATGCACGCCGTCGCGTTGAATGGTCCGGCCTTGCGGACTTCATCGAGAAACTGGGGGTTGATTCGGCTCATGAATGGCTTTCCTTCACCCGGACGTATTTAAAATATCCGTCTCCATCCGGCTTTCCTGTTTCCATGATGTGGCCATAGCGCCGCATGGCCATGACCCAATACATCACCTCTTCCGGAGGGTACCCCAGGGCCTCGGCAAGTTCCGGCACGGTGCGCGGCGAGTTATCCAGCAGGCGGAGAATCCGATCGCGCATGACCATTTCGTCCCGCATGATTTCCGCCAGATCCCGAGGCTGCCGTTTGATACCGCTCATCCCATAACCTCCTCTTTTGCCGGTTCGGGCTGACCCGCCAGGGATTCAATCATCGCTTTGATCTGGGCGTCCGTGCAGCCTTCCACAAAAACCGCGTCTTTCGGGCAAACCGGCACGCAGGCGCCTTCGCCCTTGCAGAGCGTTTCAATCACCCGGGCGACTTCCCGACCGTTTTCGTACACACACTCAATCGCGCCGTAGGGGCAGGCCGCGTCGCACTGGCCGCACCAGGTGCAGGCTTCCGGATTCACCCGGGCAACCAGCGGTTCTTTGTTCACGGATCCTTTCAGCAGCAGCGCGGCCGCTTTACTCACCGCCGCCAGTCCGGAGCCCGCGCTTTCTTCGAGGTTTTTTGGACTCTGGCAACTGCCCGCAATGAATACCCCGTCGATGACCGTTTCCACAGGACGCAATTTGAGGTGGATTTCCTTGAAAAAGCCTTCCTTGCTCAAGGGCAGTTTGAGTAATTGCTGCAATCTTTCATTACGCGCGGGTACGGGTCCGGTCACCAGCACCACCAGGTCCGCGGGAATCTCCAGCGATTCCCCGCCGGTCAACTGATCCTTGACAGTTACCAGGAGTCGGTCATGGTCCTCCGGGGTTACCGAAGGCGGCTCGTCTTCACCGAAGCGGATGAAAACCGCCCCGGCGTTCCGGGCTTCCTCGTACAGCAGTTCGTTCCGGCCGTACGCGCGCATGTCCCGGAACAGATGGTACTGCCGCACCTCCGGGAACCGGCGGGAGACCCATGCCGAGGTGTGCACAGTCGCCGAACAGCAGAAACGGCCGCAGTACGTGTTCGGATTGGGACAGGACGCAGACTTTTTCTGCCGGTTGCCCACGCAGTAAATATAGGCGACGGTTCGTACCGGCCGTCCATCCCACGTCAGCGTTCCGCTGCCAAGGGATTCCACGTGCTGTTTGAAAGCGTCAAGCGTCGTCACCCGGGGATGTCCGTAGCCAAATTCACCGGAAGCGGGCTGATACAGTTCCGTGCCGGTGGCCACGATGACCGCGCCAGCCTGAACCGATTCCGTTTCACCATTGTTTTTTTGGATCGTCAGGGTGAAATTGCCCACCACGCCGGTTTTCTCAACGATTTCGGCTCCCGTGTAGACCGTAATGTTTTCCCGCTGGCGAATCTGTTCCATCAGGCTGGCAATCAGTTGGGTGCCGTCCACGTCATCCGGGAACAGGGCGTGCCACTGACCGATATATCCTCCGACCCGTTCGGATTTCTCCACCAGATACACCCGGATCCCCAAATCTGACAGCGCGAGCGCGCTGCGCAAGCCGGCGATGCCCGCGCCAATGATCAGCGCGGCCGGCGTAGTTTTCAGGGTTAGCGGCTGCAAGGGCCGGGTAAGCCGGCATTTGGCGATACCCGCCTTCACCAGCGCGATGGCCTTGCGGGTGGCGGCCTCCCGGTCATCCCGGTGCGCCCACGCGCACTGTTCCCGCAGGTTCACGTGAACATACTGATACGGGTTCATACCGCCCCGTCCGGCCATATTCCGGAAGGTGTGCATGTGCAGTTTAGGCGAACATGACGCGATGACGATGCCATCCAGCTGGTCGGCCGTGATGACGTCAATCATGTCCTGCTGGGCCGCATCGGAGCAGGAAAATACCTGGTCCCGCGCCAGATAAACCCCAGGCTCATCGGCCACTGCCTTTGCCACAGCCTCCACATCCACGTAATCAGCGATATTGCCGCCGCAATGACACACAAAAACCCCGATTTTGGGCGTGTGTCCGGCGCCGGAACGGGTATCAGAGGGTTTTGTGTCGCTCATACTGTGACTTTCCTGTTATGTCGTATGCGTGTCAGATACGCGGCGGCCTGGGCCGCGGCCGCATCGGCGTGAAGCACGGAATCCGGAAGGTCCCGCGCTCCCGATACCGTGCCTGCGGCGAATACCCCATCCATACTGGTTCGGGCGGGATCACCGGTGGCCACAATTTCACGGACATATTCGTAATCGTCCGTCTCGGGAGCGGTTTTCCGGAAAAACCGCGTCGCGTCGGTGTTCGGCACCAGACCGACGGATATCACCACCAGGTCGTGGGTGGCGGTTTTGCGGCCGCCGTTTCCGGTCATATCTTCGTAATGCACCACCAGGTCATGATTGTCCGTTTCTTCAATCAGGGCCACCTTGCCTTTCACAAAGTTGACCCCCATCCCTTTGGACTGTTCGAAGAATTCCTCGTACCCCTTGCCGAACGCCCGGATGTCGATATAGTAGATGGTCACTTCCGCCAAGGGAAGGGCCCCCATGATCAGTTGCGCCTGCTTCACGGAGTACATGCAGCCGATCCGGCAGCACAGCGGATTGCACACGCTGTGGTCCCGGGCGCCCATGCACAGAACAAACGCGATATTTTCCGGCTGCTTGCCGTCCGAGGGACGCAACACCGAGTTGTAGGGACGGGTCGGCGCCAGCAGCCGCTCCATCTGCGGCGCCGTGATGACATTGGGATACCGGCCGAATCCGGTGGTTTCTTTCAGGGCCGGATCCAATATGGAGAACCCGGTGGCCAGAATGACCGCGCCAGCATGTATTTCCACGGGTTTCGGCCGCATGTAGAGGTTGATCGCCCCGGCGACACAGGCTTTTTCACACTGCCGGCATTCGGAACACACCCCGCAGTCCAGACACCGGTTGGCCGCGGCCCGGGCTTCCTCTTCCGATAACACCCCTTCGTACGGATCAAAATTTTTGGCTCGGCGGGTGGGTGGAAGTTTTGGCACTTCCGCGGGCGGTCGGTTGGAAACCCGCCGGGCTTTTTCAATGACCGCGTTCTTATCCGCCATCGGAAGACGCTGATCGAATACCACATTGTCCAGCGGTTTGCCGCTGAGATAACGGTCAATGTAGAAGGCGGCGCGTTTCCCCTGGCCAATGGCTTCGACCAGACTGGACGGACCGATCACCGCGTCGCCGCCGGCGAATACGCCGGGCTGCGAGGTTTGCAGGGTTTCCGGGTCGGTCTCGACCGTCTGATCAGCCCGCAGAGCCAGTTCTCCCGCGAAGGGGCTGGTGTCCGGCGTGATGCCGATGGCCAGAATGACCACGTCAGCCCGGATGCGCTGTTCGGATCCTGGGATGGTTTCCATGCGGACCCGGTCCCCTTTGCCTTCAACGGAGGCGACCCGCAGATACTCCAGCCACGGCTGACCCTGTTCATCCAGAACCACCCGCTGGACAGCCGCCAGCGGATAGATCCGGACGCCTTCCTCTTCCGCTTCCCGGACCTCAAAATCGTGCGCCGGCATCTGCTCTTTGGTCCGGCGGTACACAATGGATACGCTGGCCGTGTTCAGCCGGATGGCTGTGCGGGCCACGTCCATGGCCACATTGCCACCGCCCAGCACCACCACATGCTTGCCTGAAAGATCGGGCAGAGCGGCCGAGGCAGCGTTCCGGAGAAAGCCTACACAGTCTTCCACGCGCGCCAGTTCCCGACCCTCGATGGGCACTACCTTGGGAATCTGGGTACCCACCGCCACAAACACGGCGTTATAGCCTTCTTCCAGCAACTGCCGCACCGATTCCACCCGAGAGTTGGTCCGGATTTCGACACCCAGCGCCGTAATATTCAGGATGTCCCGGTCCAGCACTTCCCGGGGGACACGGTAGGCCGGGATACCCCAGCGCAGCATGCCCCCAGCCGCGGGAGACGCCTCGAAAATGGTCACGTCGTGTCCCCGGCGGGCCAGGTGATAGGCCGCTGACAGACCCGCCGGTCCACCGCCCACCACGGCAACTCGTTTTCCGGATTGTGTCTCTGGCGGACCGTATTCCGGTTCAGGATGTCGCGCGTAGTACCGGTCCGACATGAACCGTTTGATCGCCCGGATCTGCACCGGGCCTTCAAAGTCACCCCGGGTGCATTCCCCTTCGCAGGTGGCATAGCAGGCCCGGGCGAGACTGCCGACGAGCGGGGCGTCTTCCAGGTGCAGTTTGAATGCCTCTTCGTACCGTCCGCAACGGACCAGCGACACGTAACCGCTTGCGCTTACACCCGCAGGGCAGGTATGGGTGCAGGGCGCGGTTCCGGTACGGGTGATGACCGATTTTTTGGGAACAGCCTGAGGAAAGGGAATGTGCGCCGCCCGGCGGGCGACCAGGTTGTAGTTGTACTCATCCGGCAGGGCTACGGTGCAGGCCTGTTCACATGCCCCGCATCCCGTGCAGAGGGCGGGATCCACAAACGTCGGTTTTTTTACCGCCTCTACTCGGAATGATCCGTCTTCTTCCCGGACGATCGATTCCACTTCGGTGTAGTTCAGCAGCCGGATGGCCGGGTGATGGGTCCCGGCGGCCATTTTCGGTGTCGCGATGCAACTGGCGCAGTCCAGCGTGGGAAAGACCTTGCTCAGCAGGATACTCTTGCCTCCGACACTGGGGTTCTTCTCCACGAGCAGCACCTGAAACCCCATATCACCCAGGGTCAGCGAGGTCTCCAGGCCGGCCGCCCCGGCACCGACCACCATGACGTCACATTCAAGCCGTTCCGGCTCCGCGTGGGTATCTTCAGGCATCAAGGCTGGTCAACTCCTTCTGAAAATTTTCGATGTGGGCCACGAAAGGCTCTGCGCACACGGAACATATTCCTGACATCTTCACGCGTTTCGGGCTGATGCCCGCTTCCTTGAGCAGTTCCTGCGCCTTGCGCACAAGGGCACTGGTCCGGGTGCTGCAGTCAGAAAGATGGGGACAGTCCCCGCCGCAGGCGGCGATAAACACCCCGTCAAAACCGCACTGCAGCGCGTGCAGAATCCAGGCCGGCTTGATGCCGCTGGAACAGGGAACGGGCAGCACGCGCACGCCCGTGGGATAGTGCATGTGCGCGCTGCCTGCCAGGTCGATACCCGGATCCGATATGGCGTCTGTCGAGAACACCAGGATCCGTTTCACGTCGGCGGTTGTACCGGCTGTGCTCATGTCACTTGACTTTCACGTAGATCCGCCAGAAACCGTCGTCTTCGTAATCGCCCAGGTATTCATGACCCGCCTTGGTGGCCCAGCGGGATATGTCCGACGGCGTGCCGCTGTCCGAGGACAGCACCATCATGACACCACCGGATGAAACTTCGCCGACCGCGCGTTTGGCTTCCAGCAGGGGCCCCGGACAGGCCGTTCCGCGCGCGTCTACTTCCTTTTCCACGTTCAGGGCCATCAGTTCGTCTTTGCTCAGCATGGCTGTTCTCCTTATTTGGTTATGGTTAATTCAAATTTCCTGACCTGCCGCGGCCGCGGGCTGTTCTTCCGGAAGAATGAAAGTCCGGGTGAACAGGCCGTTGGCGCTCTGTCCAGCCCGAAGCCGCAAATGGTCACGCAACGCTTCATAAATCAGGCGGACCCCGGCCACGAACCGGGGGTCGGAAATGGCGTAATACACCCGCTGACCTTCCCGTTCGGCTGTCACGGCTCCTTTGTCCCGCATGATGCGCAGATGCTGCGAGGCGTTCTGCAGCGAAACGCCGCTCAGTTCTGCCAGTTCAGAAACCGTTTTGCGTCCATCCCGAAGCGCGCAAAAGATGCTGATGCGCGTCGGATTGCTGTACACGGAGAAAAACTCCGAGACCAGATGGCACGAGCGCTCGTCGATATGGTCTCCAACGGTGGTGAGGATTTCCGGTTCAGTCATGGTTGGTGTCCTGTCTGCTCGGCGATATCACATGAAGAAGCACTGGCGGGCCTCGGAGAACATGTCCACGAACGTGCCCACGCCGACAAAGTCCATGTGGGGATAATCAATAAGTTCCTCTTTCCGGATGCCCATCACTTCCATAGACATGGTGCACACGTGAATCCGGATGCCCATTTTGGCGGCTTCTTCCATCAGTTCCTCCAGGGATTTGGCGTTGCGGCTTTTCATGACGGCACGGATCATCTTCGGACCGATGCCCATCATCTGCATTTTGGAGAGCGGGAGTTTCCTGGAACCCTTGGGCAGCATCATTCCGAACATCCGGTCCAGCAGCCCTTTTTTGACGGATTTTTTCGGATCCCGGAGCGCCGCGGTGGCCCAGAACGTGAAGAACATGTCCACCTCCATGTCGTAGGCGGCCGCGCCCAGCGCGATGATGAAAGCCGCCATCGTGTAATCCAGGTCACCTTTCATCACGCCGATGCACAGGCGGTCCTTATCTACGCGCGCTTCCAGCGCGTCCACCCGTTTTTCCAGGGCTTTCAGTGCGGCTTCCAGATCCGGATTGACGATTTTTGCAGTCTGTTCCGTCATGACAGGTCCTCCTTATGTTGCATTCTTCAATACTTGCGAAATTTCTTAATCCTTTTATAGTTTAACACAAAATCCGTCAAAAATCAAGCATTTTTTCACGACTTTTAAAAAATTTTCTCCAGGAAAAAATAAAAACATAACTGATTGAAAATTAAAAACTTAAAAACTTTTTGCCGCAAAAAAGAAACAAAAAGGCAAGTTATTGTCAGGAAAAATTTCCAGTAAGATAAAATTCAAAAGAGAAAAATAGTTCATTTCAACGCGATGAATGCGTTTCCCTCAGGATGCGACAGGAGAACGATCCACCAATTGCGCCAGCAGGGTGATTTTTTTCCTCAGCAGCAAAGCCCGGCTGACCATGGCTGCGTATATGTTCCGCGTGGCCCGTGCCAGCGGTAGCGGGTCCATCCCCTCCAGATTGTCCCGTTCGAACCGCGCCATCGTCGCCAGCGGACGACACCCGTGGTGTACCTCCGAGAAAACCCGGATGGCTTCATCCAGCCGCATCATCTCGCGGACCATGTTCCGGGCCTCGATCATGCTTCCCCGATTCTCCAGGTGGGTAATCAGCCGGTCGCAGAGTTCGCGGCCTGTTTCTGCCTTGTTGGCCATTTCCCTAAAGGTTTCCTGGTGGTCCTCCAGCCACTGGTTTACCGTTTCCGGCGTCGGAGGATCGAAGAAAGAAACAAATGTTTCAAGGCTTTCCGTTTCCCGGGAGGCGGATCCCTGCTCTTCAGACAGATGTTCCAGCCACATCGCGCGATAGGCCGCCCGCAAAAAATCCGTTTCGGTCATCGTCCGGCGAATGGCCGGATAATATTCCAGACAGCCGTCGGGGGCGAATCTAGTCACCTGGATATCCACCTGACTTAACAGTTCGTCCTCCCGCATCTGCCGGGCGGGCGTGAAATTTCGGGTGCCATCCAGCAGCAGTTCAACGGCCCGCATGACCTGCGGCGCCCGAAGCAGCGTGCGTTCCTCTTCCCATGCCCGGGAAATGTCGCTGCGTCCCGCCCACGGACGGCGCCACTCCACCGCGCAGTGTCCTTCACCGAAGGGACCGGTCTCCCGATAATGAACCGGTCCAACGGAGACCAGCACTACGGGACATTTCACCGCCGCGGCAATATGCATCGTGCCCGTGTCATTGGTGACCAGGAACCGGCTTCGGGAGAGCAGGGCGGCCAGTTGGGGCAGGGTGGTCTTGCCAAACAGAGGAACCGCCGCGTCCGGTGCCACTCGGGCGAAAGCTTCTCCCAGAGGCGCCTCACTCTGCACACCAACCAGGAAAATGCGCGCGTTCCAGCGTTCCCGCAGGAGGAGGGCAAGTTCCGCGAAACGTTCTTCGGACCACCGTTTGATGCTCTCACTGGCACCCAACTGCATGCACACAATGAAGTCTCGTGTGGGATCGACACCGTGCTCCGCCAGCAGCGCGTCGGCCGCCGCCAGATCTTCCGCCGTCAGGGCCAGGATCAGTTCCCGGCAGGGTTCGGAAGCCGGCACGAAATGCCGGGTGATATCGCACAGGTTCAGATCATTGAATTCCCGGGAATAAACACTTGTGAAGAAATACGTGGTCCACCCGCCGCGGAGCACCAGGTGCCAGTCATCACTCAGATGAGCACCGATGACCCGGGGGATTTCCGCCATCTTGAGCAGCATGGCAGACGCCAGGCTGTGGGTGACATTTACGGCGATATCAAATCGACCCGTCCGCAGACGGTCTACCAGTTCCCGGGCCAGCCGGTAGGCTTCCAGATACCGCCCGGAATCCTGGGACTGCATGTGCAGGAACATCTCATCTTCGTTATAGAGGATGACCTCGTCCACGTCCGGATGCCGTTCCACGATGCCCCTGCCCATACCGCGTACCATGACGGCGATGTGGGCGTCCGGCCAGACCCGTCGCGCCTGACGGATCAGGGGGGAGGTCTGCAGGGTGTCGCCCATCCGGGTCGTCTGCATGATGAGCACGCGGGGCATCAGCGGTGTTCCTTCAGCAGCAGTTCCGAAACGCTGCGCACTTCTTTAAGATAGGCCAGCACGCGGGTGGCGGGTTTGAGGGCGCCCAGACCACCGGCGGGGACCAGCGGTTCGATTTCCTCGGGAATGAATAAGGTCTGTTCCGGCAGCGACTCCAGCCACTCGGCCAGTTCAGGGAACGTTTTCCGACATCGCGCGGCCGCCTCGCGGGCGGAATACTGTTCGCGCACACCCCGTTCAAGCATGCGGTTGCCGTGCCATAAAAACAGATGCCGGAGCATGCTTTTCGCGCGGTGCGCGTACGTGTGTTCTGCCAGCGCCCGCTGCCGGGCCCGTTCCGCTGTCGCGCGGCGTTCCTCTTCGTGAGCGAGGTAATAGTCAATTTTTTCCCGGAGTTCGCTCAGCGTGCGGTAGGCGGGGATTTCCCGATCGAGATCAAAGTGCTGATCCAGTCCCCTGCAGGGATCACACACCTGGAATCCGCCCGCCGCCGCGATTTCAAATACCCTCGGGTTGATCGCGTCGCTGTCTGGATCTACCCCCGCGTGGGTGTTGGAGGAGTGGAGGTTCAGGTTGATCCGGCTTCCCGCCACAATTTTCATGAATTTTTCATTGTCGAAGCGACCTTCACCCTCCGGCATCAGCCGGGCCAGTTCGGGCGTGTTCCAGTTTACGCCCCAGATTTTGAAGCGGTAATCCGTCAGTCCCTTGAAAAATTCAAGCCGGTTGGGATATCCCGCTCCCGCAAAGGAGATGTCGCAATCGTACAGTTCCTGTTCTTCATCACGTAAGGTTACCGGGCGGTGAGCGTGGGGACAGCATCCCGTCTGCACGAAACGGTTGTGAGGGCATCCGATACGGCGCAGTTGATGTTCAAAATCTCCCGGTTGGATGTGGAAGAACCCGTCATAAAGAGGCGCGATATCCTTCCAGTAGGGCATATGCCGCCAGTTTTCCACAAACCAGTAGGCCGTGACGATACCTGCCTGTCGCAGCAGAACCGGAAACGTTTCGCGCACGGGAGCCTGCGCCATGACAATACAGATTTCAGGATTGAATTCACCCACCCGCGCCAGCGTCCAGTCGTTCAGCGCCTGGATAATCACCTGTCCGATGCGGTTGACATTAAGCGGTTGCTTCAAAGATGACCGGACCGCCTCGTACAGCGGCCATCCCGCCTCGTTGAGTACGGGCATGACCCGGTGGCCCAGATCACGGAAGGCCCGGGCCAGGTATCCTGTCAGCGGCGCGGAACCGCCATACATCGGGCCAACCACGGCAATGTTCAGCCGCTTTCCGGAAAGGCTCACGGCGGCCGTGAGATTGTCGAACTCCTCCGCGGTGTCCGGCCATGCCCGCTCTGTGGGGGGATGGGAAATACTCAGCGTTTGGTCGTCGATCCAATCAGCAAGGTTCGGCGCGTCCAGCAGATTATGCAAAGAACCGGTCCACAGACCTGTGCAATCCAGGGATTCCGGCGCGTGCCGGGCCAGCATGGCCGCGACCGCCGGATCCGGTTCGATGATCAGCACGCGGCGGCAGAAGCCCAGCAGCGCAGCCGGCAGATAGCCCAGTCCGCCGCCCAGCACGACCGCGCGCTCCACAGCGCCCGGATTGGCCAATCCTTCCAGCAGACGTTCTGCTTCCTGGACAGGCCGATACCGGCTGTGCCAGTAGATACCCTGATGAACCAGCGTGCCCCAGCCCTCCCGGGTAGGCTCCCATCGGAGGTCTTCCGGCACGGGAATTTCCGCCAGAAACGCCCGCTGTTCACCAAGGGTTTGAATCGGAGCCGTTTTCATGCGGTGTTCCCCGATGAGATGACATTCAGCCGGCTGTTTCCCGCAACTGGGTTAACAGTTTGCCAGCCCGTTCATGATCCGGGCAAAGCATGAGCACCGTTTCCAGTCGATCCCGGGCTTCCTCCAGCCGACCTTCCTGAATCAGCACCACCGCCAGATCGCAGGCCAGATCAAAATTGGCCGGATAATAGTCCGCCAGCCGGGTCAGAATCTCCAACGCTTCGGCTGTACGGCCGGTTTCGAGCGCGATTTCAGTCAGGGGACCACTGAGAAACGTGTGCGCGTAACTGAGTGTCAGCGCGCGCGTTATGTGCGACCAGGCCTGTTCGCGGTTCCGGCGGTTCAAATGCAGTATGGCCGCGGCGGCGTGATAACGGTCATCATTTGGATTAGCCGCGAGCGCTTCATTCAGGAGAGGCAGCGCTTCATCCAAACGGGACAGTCCCGTGAGCAGGATCCCCAGTTCACCCGCGGCTTCCCGAGCGCCCATGGCCAGAACTTCCCGGTATTGGGCCTCGGCCTGGGCGTACTGACCCAGTTTTGCCTTTGCCCGGCTCATCAACAGCAGCCTTTCTTCCGGCGGAGCGTCCTCGGCGACTTGAGCCAGATGACAGGCTTCCTGCCACCGGCCGGCTTCGTACGCAGCCAGGGCTTCCTCGAATCGTCGTTGTTCCGCTTTCCGTCCGGCAATGGCCATATACTGATATGTGCGCAGGGCCTGGTAATCAGCGTCACTCAGGTCGGTAAGGGTAATTTTTCCCAGTCGTGCCGTGTGATCTGCAGGCATAGGGAAAAGATGTTCGGTGGCCATACTCAGCGGCTCGATGGTCAGGCATTCCAGCCCGGCCCGGCGGATCAGATCTTCAAGATCAGCCTTGGTGAAAAAATGACGGTGGGTTTCATCCAGGATCCCGGCATGGGTGTAGGTCCAGTTTCCGGAAGCGAGCATCGCGATTACTTCATAGAACTGGACATTGGGAATACTGATGATCATTCGCCCGCCAGGAGCCAGCCGCCCGCCCAGTTCGCGTAACACGACCTCAGGGTCGCGGAGATGTTCCAGAACATCAGCACAGACAATGCAGTCAAAGTCCCGAAATGTATCCGGTAGTACGGTCTCTTCGATATCGCCTGTTACGACCTCATCCAGCACCAGTCTGGCCTGTTCCGCGGCGGCAGGATTTAACTCAATACCGAAAACCTGGCACTTGCCGCGCTGCTGCTTGACTGTCTGACCGAATGCTCCGCAGGCGCAACCAACATCCAGGATTTTGGACGCACCGGCGGGGATATGTCCCAGCAGTTCCAGCCGGGGGGCCGCGTAGTAGTACCGGTCCTTCCTGGTTTCCAGGAGCAGCGCGGCAGGTGTCGCCGGATTTTTGCTGGGCGGCAGGCACCGCAGAATCTCCCGCGCGATATCTTTCGGATCAGCCAGCGGATCAAACCAGTGCACCCGGTCCATGGATCCCTGTTGTACCAGATGGGGATTACCATCCAGCACACGTTCATAAGTGTTAGGTTGGGGCAATGACGGCGGAATGGCCAGGCTGTTGTGCAGTGGCATCCGGACCAGCAGACGGGCGGTATGCGCACAGCGGATGGCTTCTCCAGGGTTCAGGGAAGGCCATGGCTCAGGAGTGATATGCACAATGGCCCGGAGTTCGCATCCCTGAGGAATGGCCTTTTCCAGCATGCCCCAGCCGGCCGGTTCCTCCAGTTCCTGCTGAGGCGGCCAGCTGTTTTCCGGCACGTGATAGCCTGTGTGCCAGACGGGAACTTCGCGGCGCAGCGCCTGAACGATGGGCCAGGCGCGATCGTGGATTTTCCCATCAGTACATACCAGTATCATCCTGTCCTGTATAGTGGGAGCCAGGGGTTTGGGACGGTAAGCGGCGGGAAGAAACCGGTCAGCCGCCTCCTCGATAGCCTCACGCCACAGCGCCGAAAAACGGCTGATCGGGAATTGATCCAGTACGCTCTCCCGGGCATTTCTCCCCAGACGCAACGCCAATTCTCGGTCTTCCAGCAGCAGTTCCAGCCGTTCCCGCAGCACGGCAGGATCCAGGGAATGGAACCCGTTCACGCCGTCTTCCACCGGCGAAGTGGCGTTGGAAAGCGAAACCACCGGCATCCCCGTTGCCATGGCCTCCAGCGTAGACAAATTATAGCCGTCTTCATATTCTTCCCGGGTGATGTGGAACAGGCACCGCATGCGCCGGTAATGATCCAGCAGATCCTCAAGACTGCGGGAAGGCCGGGAATCCAGCCACGCGGGATTCTGACCCAGCGTGACATGAGGAAGGGGAGAACTGCCCCTTGGCCGGCCTTCCAGAACTGCCTGTTGCAGCGGGGCGTCGAACATGGGGGTACGTTCCGCAATCAGATTGCCTACCCGCAGAATGCGGGCTTCTTCACCGGTGTAGCCGTGGAAAAGATCGCCATCCACACCGGGCAGAATGACCCGACCCGGAAGCCCGTAGTCCGCCTTTTTGGATTCGGAAATAAAAATAAAATCAAAACGCGCGCTCAGCAGTTCCATCAGGTCCCTGTGAGCCCGTACTGGATCAGTTCCGCCGGCGGTAGCGTTCACCAGGATGAAACTGCGCCGGTTATGCAGTACCAGCAGTTTCGCGCCGCGGTAATGAATGATGTCAATGGCATTGTTTTCGTTGTGGGCAATAATGACGTCATATTGTCCGGCCTGGGCCCGTTCGCGCCACACTGCCTCAGGTACCAGGGTCAGCAAGGGAGGAAGCGGCCGGAAGGATTCATGCCATGGCCGGCTCAACGGGCCAGATTCGTAAATCCCCACATCCATGGGGATTCCCGTTTTTGCCATAAGACACAGATAGGGTTCGTGAAAATTGAATGTGAGAACCCTTGGCACGCGGTTCATGAATGATTCGTCCCGCTTCTCCGGTTGGCCTCGGACAGGGCGGTCACAATTTTCGCCTCCAGGGCGGCAAAGGGGGTCAGTTCATATTCCAGCAGGTCCCCCAGCAGCACGAAATCCCGTTTCTCCAGGGCCACGAGTGCTTCCTGCAGCCGGGCATTGAGGGTTTCATGCAAGGCGGATAAGGGCTTTCCGTCCACTTCAACCGTGGTGAGATCCAAACCCAGCGTGTTGACCACCTGCTGTTCCTGGCGTTTGATTTCCGACCACAGCCGCGCGAATTCATGGAAATATTGGAATCCTGACTCAGCATCGTCGCCCTGGAACACCCGGGCCAGCATGGAACAGGCCTGGGGCAGTTCCGGCAGCCATTTTTCCAGTTCGGCCAGCGATTGATTCACCAGTTCCGCGATTGACTGACTGGTCACTTCAATCTCCATATCAGCATCCAGCGGCTTTTCGCACCACCGGCTCTGGATATCGCCCGGCTGGACGGATTCCCCATTGACCAGCACACCCACAAGCCCCCGGCCTTCCCGATTCAACTGCTCCAGCACATTTCCAATCACGTCCATTACTTTCTCAGCGCCGGCCGGCACGGGCCATGATGTTCCGTCAACGACCAGTTTCATCTTTTTTTTCTCCTTTGGAAGGCATGATCTCGGTCAATTGGGCCAGGGACTGGGCGGCACTGGCCGCCTGAGCGTTTTCCGCCTGAATAGCCAGGTATACTTCCATCCGGTGGACCGGAATGGAACGGGGCGCGATGACCCCTATCTTGCACTGGTTGTCCTTGAGATCAAGAATCTTGACCTCTATTTCGTTCCCGATCATGATGCTTTCGTTTTCTTTCCGGGTCAGCACCAGCATGGCTATTCCTCCCCGGCGGATCGGCCGCCTGATGACGCGGCGTTCTGAACCAGGTAATACTGTATCGGATAATCACTCCGGTCCATGACCAACTGTTTGGCCAGCCGGGTGGCTGGATGGATCAGAATGGGGGCCCGAAGATTCGTCCGGATTTCCGCCGGGTTCGGAGGAACCACTACCAGCGTGAACACTTTGAGCGCATCCCGTGATACCGCGCCCAGTTCAGCCAGATCATGATCACTCAACTGCACGGCGTAATCCGGAACCACATCATAAGGATTCATCAGGAGAAAAGCCAGATCCCCCTTTTCCACGGACTGCAGCCAGAACAGGGTTCCCCCTTCCGGGCCGGGCAGCAGCACAAAACGCCGATACTGAATAAAGCCGATAATCGGCTGCGTGAAGGTCAACACGTCTTCCGGATTGTAGTTAATTTTGCCGAAACGCGATGTGTCAAAATCCATGCCACCGCTTCCTTCCGGGTTTTCGCCGGTTGTTAAAATTAGTATGCAACATACTTCAGGATTTTGGCAAGAAAAAAAATGATAAAATTTGTCGAGTGTCAAGATTATTTATCGTTTGTAACGGCCATCCACTTTTCAATTTAATATAAACACCAGAGGTATTCTGAAAAATCGGAAAGTTTTTTCTTGACAGGCCGCTCAGTTTGGAGTAATCTATTTACAAACTGGTGACAGGTAAAAAAAGACGCATACCCCTCTTACGGGGTGAAAGGGTTGTCGTATGAAACACATGAAATCCATGAATCGGACAGTGCGCGCAACAGCTTTCGAAGACACCGTGTGTCAGATCGTGTATATCTTCAATGCGGTCTTGGGGTTCTTTGGAGGCTCTTCGCCGCTTGGCCAGTTCCTTCAGGCCAAGTGCAACTACGAAATTCCGGAACTGATCAGACGCTGACGGCCGGAGAAATTTGATTGTCCCCAACTTTTCGGTTGTTACCGGTGAATAGGGGTAGTGAATATTTGACGGTCACAAACCGAGACCACAATGAGAGGAACCACCATGGCTGGAAGAATCCTGATCAAACGGATGGCGATGGCGGGCTTGGCCGCGGGCATTCTGGTAACCCTCAGCGGTTGCTGGGTATTGTTTTCCCCGGTCTTTTTTAAGGATAAGGCCTTGGAAAATGCCGTACGCAAGGCGCTGGGTCGTCCCTTCGGACTGCTGACTACCTGGGACTTGCGCAAATTAGGGGAATTACAGGCTTCCGGCCTCGGCATTACCGACCTGAGCGGCTTGGAGTATTGCGAATCCCTGACTGTACTTAACCTGCGGGGGAATGCGGTCACTTCCATTACGCCGCTGAACAACCTCAGAAATCTGGTGCGGCTGGATCTGGGAGAGAACAAAATCAGGAATATCGAACCGATTGCCGGCATGATCCTTCTGGAAGAACTGATTCTTTACGGGGACGAAAATGAGATTGTCGACTGGAGTCCTTTGCGGGCGAACGTGTTGGCCGGCGGTCTCGGTGCTGGTAACACGGTGGTATTGCCTACCAAAACCACCCTCGATTCCAGCGGGAATCCACTGTCCAATTTCGCGGATACTCAGGCGGTCCTGCTGAATGCGGGCGTGAATGTGATTTACGGTTCGCCGTCCGGAGGTACAGGCACAGGTACAACTTCTGCTTCGGCAAAGTGAACTCCCGAACCGGATTGCCGGATACATGGTACAGTTTCAAAGAAACGAGGTGTCGGGCAAGGCCCGCATGTGAGGTTATTCCATGAGATACCGCGTGCGCGCATGGGTGCGAGGGATCATATTCTGCGGCATTGGCCTGTTCTTGGCGGGGTGCCCCGTGTCCGTCCAGTTGGACATCACACCGGGATCGGCAGATTTCGGATCCTTGGCAACTGAACTGACCCTGCAGATTCGTAAGCCGGGGAACAGGTCGGTTTCTTGGACCATTGCCGAAGTCACCCGCCAGAATGTTGATGAGGACTGGCAGGTCACGGATATCCCTTGGTTGACCGCATCCCCCACGGAGATGCGGCAAACGGGTCCCCTGGAAGTGGTAACCCTCACTGCCGACCGGACCGGCCTACGGGCTGGAACCTATACCAACTCCGGAATTCTGATTGAGGCTGGTAATTTTTCACGGGTTATTCCCATTTCCCTTATAGTGCGATCCACGCTGAGTGTTTCGCCGCCGCAGGTATCTCTCCGCACCGGGGCCACAGAAACGGCCTTTAGAATTGTAAATTCTGGTGTATCCTCGGCAGCTTGGACCTTGCGGTACATCCCTGGAAATGGCGATGTTACGGCTGCGCAGCCCCTGCCCGCAAGTATCATTGCGTCACCGGCATCCGGGACCATTCCTGCCGGTGGAACGGTGAACGTTTCACTCTCTTGGACCGGAGCGCTCGATTCTTTTGGTATTCTTGTGGATTCTCCGGCCGGTCAGCCTGTATTTAACGTGGTTTTTGGAGCCGCGATTACAGGACTTCAGGTAGATCCGCAGGCATTAACACTCTTTTATGATAATCGGACGCAGGACAGCACGTCCGCGACTCAGCCTGCCTCCACACTGACCATACGGAATACCGGTGGAACCTCTCGCTCATGGGCCATCCAGATCAATGATATCGCTCGTGGGAGAACCACCAACGCTATATCCGCAACCCCTGCCCAGGGAACTACCTTACCTGGCGGAGAGACGTCCGTGGAGGTCCGGGTGACAGATCCAGCCGCAGTAACCAGCGGTTCCGGCAATTATGAGTTGGTCATCCGTTCCAGCGATGATCAGTTTATCGTGGTACCTCTGACCCTGGACATCGCCATCCTGCCGGTAATTGAAGCCTCCGATCCACCGCAGCCCAATACGACCCGTCCGGAAGTGACTTCACTGCGGAAACTCGATTTTAGAACTCAGGATGTCAATAAAGAGTTCTGGGTAGTTAATGTGGGCCCCTTAGAGTCAGACCTTTATTTCAGGATTACCCATGATGACCAGGGGTCACAGAATCCTTTGATCTATGTTAATCCGTTACAGGGTGATACCAATGGTCCGGATGGCGATTTCTTCCTTCCGGGCACAAATTTCCTGATTGATGGCGTGCCCATTCAGGTTACGGTCGATCGTTCGGTCATGCGGGAAGACGTGGAATACCGAAAAATTACCATTGAGGCCTGGAATGCCGATTTTACCCAACAGTTGACGGCGGTGCAGCCCGTAAAGATTGAAGTGCGCGTGGAACGGCCGCCCATGCGGGTCGAAGGGGCCATCAATCGGGCCCGTCCCCCGTATCTGATGCGGTTCGCATTTCTGCTGCGGGATCGGCTGGGACGGGCAATTCCCACCTATACCGCGGAGGATTTGTCTCGTCTTCGGTTTACTCTGACAGAAGATGATGTTCCGGTGGACTGGAATGAAACCAGCCAGTTTGTTTTGGGCGCCGAACACATTCGCACAAACCTGGTGTTGCTGCTGGATTTCACAGGAAGCATGTACTATTCAGGAGTAAATGATCCGGTGAATCCCAGAAGAGCGGGTGAAGTTTTGGAGGAGGTTCGGACTGCAGCCCTTAGATTCCTGGATGATCTGCCGGAAAACTATAAAGTCGCGCTGATGTACCACTGTGACCGGCAGCAGAAAAATCGGCTGATTCATCCGTTTACCACGGACCGGAACGCGCTCAAAAATGCATTGTCGGCGTTTTATCTGCCTCCTGCCCAGCACGGCGTGACTGCGATGTGGGATGCCGTCGAAGATGCCGTGAACAGGCTGGTAGCCGCGGATCCGCCAGATACGCTGCCTTTCGATGACGCGGATGTAAGAGCCATTGTCATGATATCGGACGGTAAAGACAATGCATCCGCCGTCCAGCCTTCTACGGCTATCGGTAACGCGAAGGACAACCGGGTACGGCTGTACGCACTGACTTACGGTGATCCGAACAGTATCAACCTGGCAGATCTGCTGACGGCGGCGGAGGATACCGGCGGGTATGTTTACCGGGCCACGGATGCTTCGGGACTGGTCCAGTTGCTGGGGAATGTGCGTGGACTGGTTTTTGAACCGGTGACATCCGCCCGTGCGGATACAGCCCAGTTCAGCATCGTGAATGCAGGTAGTACAGATCTCGACTGGGAAATTGGTTCCGTACCCGGCTGGCTGACCGTTACCCCGGCATCCGGTACCCTTGTTTCCGGTGAAAGTGTGACGGTATCGGTAACAGCCAATCCAGCCGCGTTTTCCACGCCTCCGCCACTGCAGGCTGCAGAAGCCACCCTGACAGTCAACTCCAATAACGGGGAAGGATCAGTAAAGGTTCGGGCTCAGTTTGCCGCGGACATGAGCTCTGTGGAAAGTATAGCGCTGACCCTGACGGACGAACCCGGACGGCTCTGGAAGGATTTGCGCAACCAGTTGCTGTTTACCTACATCACACCGTCGCAGCGGGGCGGCACTTACAGCATCCGCGCGGAGTATACCCAGCCGGATGGTTCGGTTCTAACCGCCATCTTCGAGGAAGACGGAGTATTTTATCCCGGTGACGTTCTGGCAGGTCAGATTTCCACCCATACCACCGGAATCATTGAAGACCTGACGACACTGAATCCCCAGGAAGCGGTACGTGCTGAAGCGTATGTCCGGCTGGATTACGCCCCGCGGAATGTCAGTAAATTCCGTTTCAGGATTGTACCTGTCGTGCCGATTGATCTTCCTCCCGCGGCTGCCGCTGCTTTTGCCAATGTGCAAATGCAGGTGGAAATTGCCCCCGGCGGTCTCGCGGACAGCGCGGATCCATATGCGTCTTCCTGGCGGCTGGTGGATGAAGGAAGTAACCGGTATTTCCTGTTGACCGAGCAGAATTCGCCCTTGCCATACGGTGCTTCCGGTGAATTATTGCGGGTGAAGTTCACGGGGCTGAAAGATTTTGTGGATGCCTGCAATGCGGCAAATTATGATCCGGTGTTCTATCTGGATCTGCGGGTGGACAATCAGTTGTATTATTCCCCGGGAACACCTACCCGTCCCTCGCAGTCGGTGTATTTCCAATATCCGAACGGCCCCACCAATCCGGGGCGGTTGCTGACTATCGGGCTGGAGCCGGATCTGGCAGGCGCCGCCATGACAGCTGCCATGATGGCGTTCCCGGG
>Ga0308390_1000326_pt1 | contig 35726 bp, 30 predicted proteins | sample Hotspr2Sample149_FD_202358 | JGI IMG/M metagenome (GOLD analysis project Ga0308390, IMG submission 202358) | Hot spring phototrophic mat microbial communities from Mushroom Spring, Yellowstone National Park, Wyoming, United States - 20040719_149 ...
TTGCGTCTGGGCAGCAGCAGCGCTTCTACGGCTGCTACAATCTCTGGTAGGGACGGGTAATGTCGCATAACTAACCCCCGTCCCTTATTTTCTACTTGGTGTCAAGTCCTTTTCCGAATTGGCGTTGTGTAGGTTTCAAGGGTTAGCTTTCTCGGGTTTTGTTAGGCTGCGCTGCCAGTGGAACCTTAAATCACCACCCTTTTGCTCGAGCCGTTGCTGCTACAATCAAAAAGTTATGGGCCGTTTGATACGTGGGCTAGCTGCTGAAGGAAACCTGCGGGTGCTGGCTGTAGAGACCACCGATATCGCAGAGGAAGCAAGGTCACGTCACCAACTTTCACCCACCGCCACAGCGGCCTTGGGCCGGGCGATGAGTGGGGTTTTGCTGCTCACCTTTCTGCTCTCCAAAACGCCTAGGGAGCGGGTAAGCCTTCAGTTTGTGGGTGATGGTCCTTTGGGGGGTCCGGTGGTGGAGGCGGCGCCGGATGGGTCTGTGCGGGGATACGTCAGAAACCCTCGAGCCAACCCCCCTCTGCGACCTGACGGCAAGCTTGATGTGGGGGGGGCTATTGGCCGCGGCGAGCTTAGGGTAGATCGGTTGCTGTCCAACGACGAGCTTTACCGCTCCAGCGTAGAGCTGGTTAGCGGTGAGGTAGCTGAAGACCTGGTCCGCTACTTGTGGCAGTCTGAGCAGATCCCCTCGGCGGTGCTGCTGGGAGTAAGGGTGCATGGCCAGGGGGAGGTACAGGTTGCGGGGGGCGTGGCCATACAGGTATTGCCGGGATGCCCTGAGGAAGTGATTGAGCGGCTCGAGCAAAACCTTCAGGGTCGCTCAGGTATCACCGACCTGCTGCTGGAAAAGGGGCTCGAAGGAACCGTCGAGGTTCTGATGGAAGGCCTAGGTTACGACCCCACCGACCTGAGCGCAGTGGGCTTCCGCGAAGGCTATATTCCGCTCTCGTTTCGCTGCCGCTGCAGTCGCGAACGGGCCCTGAACGCCCTGATCTACTTCTCGCCAGAGGAGCGTGAAGAGATGATCGAGCAGGATGGGGGCGCCGAGGTGCAGTGCCACTGGTGCGCGGAGAAGTACCACATCACCCCTGAAGAGATACGTTCTCTGCCGCTGGGTGAGACTTTACCTGAGATACCCAAAGCCTGAACCGCCAGGTTGCTCGCTTATGGCACTTTTTCAGCGGTTTTGCTTCCCGGATGGCAGGCGAGAAGAGCCCGCTCTGGGCGGGGTAAACTCAAAAAAACCGCGCTCTGGGGTAATCCTGCAAAACCCCCTGCATGAATTCTTCGTACCTGGATTCCTCAACCAAGGCCACTGTGGAGCCGCCAAAACCGGCCCCGGTGAGACGCGCGCCTACCGCTCCGTGGTGCAACTCAGCTTCTACCAGCTGGTCTAGTTCAGGAATCGAGACCTGGTAGTCATCGCGCAGCGATTGGTGCGAGTCCACCATCAGCTCGCCAAAGCGCTTTATATCGCCCTGTAAGAGCGCCTGTAGCCCCTCCAGCACGCGCTGGTTTTCGCTCACCACGTGGCGGGCACGCCGGTTCAGGGGTTCGGGCAAGGCCTCGAGGCGGGGTAGGTCGGCGGGGGAAAGCGCGCGCAGCGACTTCACCCCCAGCAGCCGACAGGCCTGCTCGCACTCGCTGCGGCGGGTGTTGTAGCCCGACTCGGCCAGGCGGCGCGGTACCGCTGAATCCACCACGGCCACCCGGTAGCCCTGGGGCAGAGGGGCCAGTTGGGTCTGGAGGTTCTGGGTGTCTAGAAACAGCCCATATCCCAGCCGCCCCAGCGACGAGGCCATCTGGTCCATGATGCCGCAGCGCACCCCCACATACGCCACCTCGGCCTGCTGGGCTAACAAGGCGATCTGCACGTCGTCCAAGGGCAGCTGGTAGAGCGCCCGCAAGGCCCGCAGGGTGGCCACCTCTAGCGCTGCTGAGCTCGAGAGCCCCCCACCCATGGGCACCTCGCTGCGCACATAGGCCCGCAGGCCTGGTACAGGGTACCCCTGCTGGTGTAAAGCCCACACACAGCCCGCGATGTAATCTAGCCAGTCCCCTTGCCGGGCTACCTTCAGCCCGCGGCTCTTATGCTCCTGGAAGTTTTCGCTGTAGACCTCGAGGCCCTCAGCGGGGGCGGCTTCGATATAGGTCTGGTTGGGCTGGGGGGTGGGGAAGACAAAACCCTCGTTGTAGTCGGTGTGTTCGCCCAGTAGGTTGACCCTGCCGGGGGCGGAGGCCCGCACTTGGGGTTCTGTGCCAAAGATATTTTTGAACATCGCTGCACTCACGGGATGGGGGGCTTGCAGGTCTGGAATCGCGCAACGTTGGCTTAGCCCTCGAGCACCATCGGGCGTAGATGCTCCCCGACCTGCAGCATGGGCCAGGCGGGGTCAAAGGTAAGGTTCTCCAGACCATTATCGCTAAGCAAAAAGGTGTCCTCGACCTTAGCACCGGGAAGGCTAGGGTTCCAGGCCAGGGCCATACCCACCTCGAGCCGGATGGGGCTGTTGGGGTGGGCCAGCACCTCGCGGCTCTTGTAGCCGGTCAGGCCGCCCTGGTGGTGGTTTTCAAACTCCTGGGGGCGGCCGATGGCCTGGTAGGCGGCGCGGATCTGTTCCAGCACCTCGCCTAGTGTTGCGCCGGGTTGTGAGGCTGCCAGCGCTGCTGCCTCCACCTGGCAGACCTGCTGGTGGAGCTGGCGGGCCTTAGGATGCCCGTAGCTACGCAGGCGGCTCAGGTTGGCAATCAGGCCGTGCCGACGTCCGCAGACTACCCCCATGAACAGCCGTCCCAGCGGGCGTTGTTTGGGGAGGGGGTGTCGGTAACGGAACAGGCGTTCCTCACCTGCAACCAAAAGTACCAGAGGCTGAATGCCTCTTGAGAGCAAGGCTTCGCTGATGACTCCGGCCAGCTCGCACTCGCTCCAATCGGGGTCGGCAAAGCGAAGGCTCTCGCCTAGGGCGGTGGCCGCATCCTGGCCCAGAGCGCGGTAGCGCATCTGCTCTTCGGGCGAGAGCACCAGGCGCAGGGGGGTGAGGTCGTGCTCCAGGTCGCTGGGTCCTTGGGGAGAGGGCGGGCTATACCAGGGGTAGCACACGACCTCGAGGCCGGGGACCTCCTCTTCTGAGAGCCGTCTGGCCTCGATTTGTGAAGCGTGAAGCCGCACGCTGCCCAGGGTGACCTCGAGCCAGGCCGCCACCGGGCGAAAGGCAATCACAGTGTTGTCGCCCCCGCTCAGCCAGGCGAAGTTCTCTGGCTGTTGCACAAAAAAGCGCTCGATGCCCTGGGCTTCCATCCAGCTTCGCAGACGGGTGAGTGCAAAAGCGTTCATACCTCAGCTTATCGTTTTTTATCACGCACACCAACGCGCTATAGAACGCAAGTCTCAGATCACCTCGCGCAGAACCTTTGCGGTTTCCTCCGGTAAGGCGTCCATGGTAAAAGTGCCGGCGGCAATCTCGGTGCCAGCTAGGTACTTTAGCTTGTCGGCAGTGCGCAAGGCTGGGTAGAACTCCACATGGAAGTGAAAAAACTCCTCGGCGCCCTTGGGGGCGGCGTGCAGGGCCATCACGTAGGGCATGGGTTTGCCGAAGAGGTTGTCCAGTTTTTGCACCACCTGGCCCAGGATGCTGGCCAAGCTGCCGATTTCGTCTGAGCTAAGGGCCCACGGGCCGGGGCAGAACCGCTTGGGGAAGAGCAGCACCTCGTAGGGGTAGCGGGCGTAGGGGGGAACGCAGGCGAGGGTGTGCGCGTCTTCCAAAACCGTGTAAGGCCCTAGGTGGGGCAGCAGGTTGAGCAGCACCGGGCTTTTCTGGAAGGCCTCGAGCTCTTTTTGCAGGATGGGCGGAATCCAGGGGTAGGCGTAAATTTGCCCGTGGGGGTGGTGCAGCGTGACCCCCATCTGCTCGCCCCGGTTCTCAAAGGGCATCACATACTGGATGTGCGGGCGAGCATAGAGCTCTTGGTAACGGTCGGCCCAGACCCGCACCAATAGCTCGCGCCGCTCGGGGCTAAGGGTAGCCAGGCTGCCGCTGTGTTCGGGTGTAAACACCACCACTTCGCAGTCGCCTTTGGCATCACGGGTGGGGATGACCAGCCCCTGTGGGGCCTCTCCGGCGTGGGGGGAGAGGGAGGGCCAGCGGTTCTGGAAGACAGCAATTTCGAAGTCTTCGAAGGGGATCTCGGTGGGGAAGCCGCCGGGTTTGCTGGGGGCTAGGGGGTCGTACTCCTTAGGGGGCAGGAAGGTGCGCCCTTGACGGCTGGCGGCAAGCACCACCCACTCCTGCCTCAGGGGGTGCCAGCGAGCATGGGATTCGGCCTGGGCAGTGTTCTCGCCTTCCTCCAGCGCAGGCAGGGTGTGGGGTTTGAGACCGTACAAATAAAGCATGCGACCATCTTTTTTCTGGTGTACGCGCTTATGCATAGGTTTTGTTCGGGGCATAATCATTCTAGCCAGCTCGAGAAATCCACCTCCCGCTCACCGATTTTGAAGGTATAGGGGCCGGTTTGTTCGACCGGTGGGTTGGCCTCGAGCCAGGCCTTAAGCTGCTCGCGTTCCTCGCCATCTAGCCACTCCGGGGGATCGGAGGTAGCCTTGAAGCCCGCGACCAGCGCCAGGTCTTGCAGCACCGCCCGTTGGGCAGGGTTAAGCAGGTTGTAACGGGTACGGAAATAAACCACATCGGGGTCGGTGTGCACTAAGGGCTTTAGCCAGAGGCGGTGCAGGCTGGTGCGCAGGGCATTATAGGCGCTGGGGCCGGTGGGGTCGTGTAAAAAGACCCGCCGGTCTTCGTTGTCCCAGTAAGGGGCCACGTCAGGCCCAATGCGTAGCCCATCCACCAGACCCAGCGAGGCGATGATGGGAGCGCCGCAGGCCAGGATGTACACCTCGTCGCCGGCAGCCTCGCGGATGATGCGCAAGGCTTCGCGGTAGGCATCCTCTCGGGCCTCCCCGGCGTGCCGGTGACCGGGTAGTGCGGCAGCATACAGAAAATCCAGCTTCAAGTAGCGATAACCCCAGCCCCGCACCACCTGGATAAGACTACGCAACCAGTTTTGTACGGCGGGCAAGGTCACGTCGAGGGCGTAGAAGCCTCCCCAGTTGATGCCCGCCGGAACCAGATCGCCTTTTTCATCGCGCAAAAACCAGTCGGGGTGTTCTTTGAACAATTTGGAGCTGGGCCGGGCGATGAAAGGGGCCAGCCAGAGGCCGGGGGTCAGGCCCTGGCTCTGGGCCCGTAGCGCGATGGTGCGCATGCCCGAGGGAAACTTGTGGTTGGGCTCCCAGTCGCCGATGTTTTGCTGCCAGCCATCGTCTATCTGGAAGACCTCGAACGGCAGCCCCCGCAGACCAGCAATCGTCTGGAGCAGCTGTCCTTCCGAGATGTCGCTGTAGTAGCTATACCAGCTACACCATACCCTGGGCGCGGGTTGCTGGGCCCGCACCCCCAGGGTGGTGGCCAGCAGTTCGGCGTAGCGGGCCAAAACCTCTCCAGTTTCGCCGTAGGCCAAAAACCACTCTATCTCGTGCTCACCAAAGCCTTTGAGGCTCAGGCGGTCTGCCTCGATGCGGGCACCAGGGCGCAACGCACCCAGAAAAAGCATCCGCCCGTCGTAGCCCTCGATGCCCCCCAGGCCGCTGCCGCCGTGGACGGGCGAGAGGGCATAGGCGGGGTCGTCGCACTGGGGCCGCCGCTCGGGGGGCAGGATGGGCTTGGGGTTTTCCTTGAGGCTGACCCAGGTTGCCTCGCTCCAGCTTTGCCAGCCCTGCTTGAAAAACATGGTGCGTCCGAAGGGATGGCCAATTTGCACGGTTTTGCCGCTAAGCAGGTAGCCGCCCAGGGTTTCCTCGAGCCGCTCTGCGCTAATGCTGAACTCGTAGCCCTGTATCTGCACGGCTTACCCCTCGACCCAGATAGCCAAATCATAAGGAGCCACGGTGGGGCCACCCAGAACAAAGTGGGCATTTGCAGGCGCTGGAACCGTTTGCGGATGGTTGGCGTAGTTGAGGGCAAAGACCCAGTTGCCCCGGCGCCGGAGGCGCAAGCCTTCGGGCAAGGTTTGCGTGGTCAAACCCGCGCGCTGGGCGGCTTCGGCCAGGTAGTGCTGGAGAAACTCGCGATTGGGCCAGAAGGCCAGGTAGTGCCGGTTGTGCTGCTGGTAGATGGCCCCCTTGCCGTTGCCGAAAGAGGCCACCGGGGTCAGGTCAGACTCAACCCACTCCTTCCATACCCCCATCTGCCAGGCTTGGCCCTGCCAGAGCACGGTGTCGGTCAGCCCTGGGCGCCAGCTTTCCACCCGGGTCACCTTGATAGGCAGCAGTTCCTGCAAAGCACCGGGGGGTAACTGCGGTGGTATGCCCAGGGCCTCGGTTTTGGAGCCGGTACGGGGTCCAAAGACCAGGGTGCCAGGGGCACTGCGGAAGGCCTCGAGGGCGGCTTCGCGCAGGATGGGCAGGCTGGGCACCACCACCAGCCGGTAGGGCTTCAGGCTGGCCCCAGGGGGCAGCATGTCCACGTCCAGCCCCAGGCGGCGCAAGGCTTGGTAAAAATGCCAGACCAGGTCGCGGTACACAAACCCCTGCCCCTGGGGCTGAATCCGGTAGACCCAGTCGGCCTCGTAGTCGAAGACCAGGGCCACCGGGGCTTTGGTGCTTGGGGGCAGGGAGAGCTGGTGTAGCTCCTGGGCCACCTGCTGGGCCTCGAAAAAGCCTAGGTCGGGCTCGAGGTCGGGGCGGTTGAGCCCGGCATGAAACTGCTCCTGGGCCTGGGGAAACTGCCGCCAGCGGAAGTAACTCACCACCTCGGCACCGTGGGCCAGGGCTTCCCAGGTCCAAAGCCGCACCATGCCAGGGGCTGGCGAGGGGTTGTGGTGGGCCCAGTTGACCGGCCCAGGTTGCTGCTCCATCACCCACCAGCGGGGCTTTACCCCACGGTAAAGGTCATGGTGGAAGGCGGCCATGTCCGGATGGCCGGTGTGGGCGTAGCTCAGCTTCTCTTCAGGGGTGCAGGGCAGCACATCCATATCGGTGAAGCCCAGGGGATAGCTGTCCCAGCCGGCGATGTCTAGATCCTGGGCCAGCTTGAAGTGGTCGAAGTCCGGGGTGTAGCCCATGAAGTTGTGCAGCACAAAGCGCCCAGGGGAGTGTTGCCTGAGAATTTCTACCTGCATGTGGTTGAAGGCGGCCACCTGGTCGGAGCTAAAGCGGTAAAAGTCGAGCCAGTGCGAGGGGTTGGCCTCGGTAACGCTCTGGTTGGGCAGCTCGATCTCGTCAAAGGAGCGGTAGGCCATGCTCCAGAACACGTTGCCCCAGGCCTGGTTGAGGGCCTCGATGTGGCCATAGCGGGCCTGTAACCACAGCCGGAAGGCCCGCAGATCCTCGGGGCCATAGCTGCGGGTGGTGTCGTGGCAGCCGTACTCGTTGTCGGTCTGCCAGCCCGCTACAAAGGGGTTCTGGCCGTAACGCTGGGCCAGCAGGGTTACGATGCGGCGGGCCTCCTCGCGGTAGGCCCGGCTGCTAAAGCTGTAGTGGCGGCGCGAGCCGAATTTGCGCGGCCGGCCCTGGATGTCGTAGCCCAGAATCTCGGGGCGCTGGTCGATGAGCCACTTGGGGGGAGTAGCGGTGGGGGTGCCCAGCACCACCTTAAGCCCGGCCTGGCCCAGGGTTTCGATGGCCTCATCCAGCCACTCCCAGGTAAAGCGCTCAGGGTCGGGCTCGAGGCAGCTCCAGGCAAACTCGCCGATGCGGACGTAGGTCAGACCCAGCGCTTTCATGCGCTTCGCGTCCTCGGCCCAGCGTTCGCGGGGCCAGTGTTCGGGGTAGTAGCAGACGCCTAGCATAGGGTTCAGGGATAGGGAACGAGGGTTTTTCGGGGGAGTGTGCGAAGGCCGGATTCACAAAGCCAACCTAACTCTTCGCAGACCATCTTGACTCCTTTTGCTCGAGGATTTGCTGGTGTGCTAGCGCTGATCCTATCGAACCAACGAGGAAATTGGTGCCCGAGCCGGGCCTTTGTGGAAAGCATTGTTGGGGAGCCTGCCATTTAGTCCTTCACCCCGCCTGCGGTAATGCCTGCGATAAAGTAGCGCTGCAGGAACAAGAACAGAACCAAAAAGGGCAGGGTGGTCATCACCGCCCCTACCATGATGCCCCCCCACGAGACCCGGGTAAGTCCAATCAAGGAGCCCAGTGCCACTGGTGCGGTCTGCATCTCGCGGTCGGAAAGCACCAGCAAGGGCCACAGGTAGTCGTTCCAAGAGGTCAAAAAGAGGACGATAGCCAGGGCCGCCATGGCTGGGAGCACCAGCGGTATGGCGATGCGGAAGAAGATGCGAAACTCACTGGCACCGTCGATGCGGGCGGCTTCTAGCAGGCTCATGGGAACGCTCAGGAAGCTCTGCCGCATGAAGAATACCCCCAGGCTATTTGCCAGGGCGGGCAGAATCACCGCCCACCAGGTGTTGGTGAGCCGGAAATCGAAGGTCATGGCCTCGCGCAGGGCGGGTACCCCAAAGAAGAGGTAGGCCAGTGCTGCTACCGCGTAACCCAGCCACATTACCCGCCCCAGGGTGGGCGAGAAGCGGAGCCAGACCAGGAGGAACGCAATACCGCCAAACACCGCCATCCCGATCAGGATGGCCAGTAGGGTTTTGGCCTCGCGGGCCACCAGGATGAACTGCGGGATGACCACCGCAAAATAGGGGATGGTCAGGGTGGCGATTACCAGCGAAAACAACAGCCCCTTGCCCCAGAACTGAAAACGGGCGAAAGCATACCCGGCCAGGCTGGTCAAAAAGATGGAGAGCACCGTGTAGATGCCAGCTATCATCACGCTATTGAAGAGGGTGCGCAGGAAGTTGGTGTCGGATTGCAGGCTTTGCAGGTTGGCAACAAACTGGTTGCCCGGCAGGATGGGGGTGGGGGTGCTGAAGATGGCGGTTTCAGGTTGGGTCGAGAAGACGAACATCAGCCAGAGCGGGGCTAGCCATAAGAGGGCCAGGGGGGTCAGGAAGAGGTGCAACCAGAGGCTGCGCCACCACAACTGTCTTTTCATTGATCCCTCCCAAACAGCCGAAGCTGGATGATGGAGAAGACCAGTGCCAGCAGGGTGATGACGTAGGCGATGGTGGAGGCGTAGCCGAAGTTGATGTTCTGGAAGCCCTGGCGGTAGAGGTAGACCCCCAGGGTGGTGGTAGCGGTGCCAGGACCACCGTTGGTGATGAGCCAAGGCTCGGTGAAGAGTTGCAGGGTTCCGATAATGGAGAGCACCAGGCAGAACAAGAGCACCGGGCGCAGGCTGGGCAAGGTAATACGCCAGAACTGCTGCCAAGGGCTAGCCCCATCAATCTGAGCGGCCTCGTAGAGGTCTTTAGGGATGCTTTGCAGTCCGGCCAGGATGATGATGGCGTTGTAGCCGGTCCAGCGCCAGGTGAGGGCGATGATGATCACCGCCATAGCGCCTACAGGGTCGAAGATCCAGTTGAACTCGAGGCCTAAGGCGGCATTGACCGCGCCGTTTTGATTAAAGAGCAGTCGGAAGACGGCTGAGTAGGCCACCGCCCCCACCACCACCGGGGCGAAAAAAGCGAAGCGAAAAATCCCCTTGGCCCGCAGCAGTTGTGAGTTCAGTGCAATGGCTAAGCCAGTGGCCAGGGCCAGCATTAGGGGAACCTGGATCACAAGGATCAGAACCGTGTTGCGCAGGGCATCCCAGAAGGCGGCATCGCTCAGGATGCGACCCCAGTTGATGCTAATGTCCCAGATCGGTGGGTAGACCCGGGTATTTTGAAACGAGAGCAGCAGCGATTCGATGATGGGCCAGGCCCAGAACAGGGCGAAAATCGCCAGGTAGGGAAGCAAAAAAAGGTAGGGGGTCGCGCTGCGCTTCACGCGTCCTCCTGGGGAAAAAGCGCACAGATGTTTTGCATCTTATCGGGATATTCCAAAGTGATTCCGCTGTTGTGAAAGTAGGGGGTGGGATAACCCCACCCCCGAAAACCTTTAGCGTGCAATGGGCAAGCCGGTAGCTTGGGAAATCTGCTGGGCAGCGGCGTCGAGAGCGGCCTTAGCGTTGGGGAAGCGTCCGGCCACATAATCGGCCTGGGTCTTGACCATGATGGCCCGGGCTTCCTGGAAGAACTGGGTGCCGCGGGCTGGGGGCACACTGCCCAGGGTGCCTAGGATGACCTGCCAGATGCGCTGGTTGCCCCAGTAGGGTTGAGGCTGGTTCACGTAAGGATCGCGGGTAGCGGCCAGCAGCGAAGGCACCAAGCCATACTCTCTGAGCATGGTTATCTGGCCCTCGGTGGTGCCCAGGGCATAGCGAATAAAGGCCCAGGCGGCTTCTTTGTTGCGTGAGGAAGCAGGAATGGCCAGGGCCGAGCCGCCTAGGTTGGCTGCGCGCACACCGCCGGGACGGGAGGCGGGCATCGGATAGACCCCCCACTTACCGCTCTGTTCGGGCGCATTCGAGCGGATGGTGCCCTCGTACCAGGCCCCAAACATGCTGGTGGCTAGGGTACCGGCCTTGAAAGCTTGGATCTGCTCATTCCAGCCCCCTTGCAGCACAATGCCCGCGTCAATTAGCTTCTTGACCGTCTCGAGCGCCGTTACGCAGCCGGGCTGGTTCACCGTAACAGCGTTGCCCTCGTTGTTGAAGTAGAAGCAGCCGTTCTGGTTGGCCAGCATTCGGAACCACTCGTCGTCTTGGCCGTTGGCGATGACCCCCACCTTAACCCGGTTGTTGGTGGCCTGGGCGATGCGGCGGCCCGCGGCAATGAAGTCGTCCCAAGTGCGGATGGTGTTGGGGTTGACCCCGGCCTGGTTATAGATGTCGCGCCGGTAGAACATCACCACCGGGCCAGAGTCCCAAGGCATGGCAAAGATCCTGTTGCCCACGGTCAGTTCGGTCCACTTGAAGGCAGGGAACTGGTTGCGCAGGGTAGAGGCCGCGGGTTGCAGGGTGTTCAGGTCGGTGAAGCAGTTGGGGAAGCGGGCCCAGAACACCTCAGCCTCATTGTTCTCAACGGAGTACACATCGGGTAGGTCGCCCCCACCAGCGGCACAGCCCGCCAGCCCGCGGTCGTAGGTGGCCTGGTTACCGAGGTCCAGCACCCTGACCCTTACGTTGGGAAAGAGCCTATTGAAGCCAGGGATGTTGGCCTCAAGGGCCTTGGCGGCAATGTCCCAGCTCCACACGGTAATCTCGCCGCGCAGGTTGGGGTTCCCTTGCATTTGTTGGGCCGAGGCCAGCGTGAGGGCCAGGGCCGCTCCTAGAACCAGTAGACGCTTCATGTCTCCCTCCTCATAGATACCAGCCTTCTCGGGGCTGCGCTTCACGACAGATAGGGATGCGCTGGTAAGCTTTTTTCCCCGCTAAGGTTCAAGCGGAGTCTAAGGGCTGTGCTGGGAGCTTGTCAATAGTTACTAATACTTATGAAGGGTTTCGAAACCCCTCAGCGTTATCGGTACCCCACCTACCCATACCTCTGCCTGGATGCCCCTTAGCTGGGCTGGGCCACCGCAACCTCGAGCCCCCTACTACGAAGCAGCTCGAGGTCCTCCTTTTTTGCTTTGCGGTCGGTGATAAGCAGGTCGGCAGCCTCTAGTGGCCCGATGCGTGCAGCGGCTACTTGCATGATCTTGCTGTGGTCGGCCAGTACGATAATCTCGCGGGCGGCCTCCATCATGGCCCGCTTGATCTCGGCTTCTTGCAGGTTGGTGTTGGTGAAACCTTTTTCCGGGTGTACTCCGTTGCAACCCAGGAAAGCCTTATCGGCGTTGATCTCGCGCAAAAGCAAGGTGCCGTAGGGGTTGACCAGTGAGTGTTGCAAGGGCCGTAGGGTGCCCCCGGTAACGATTACCGTAATGCCTGGGTGTGACTCCAGTAGCAAGGCAATGTTGAGGGCGCTGGTGATGACCACCATATTTTTGAGCGAGGGCGAAAGGGCTCTGGCCAGCTCGGTGGTGGTGCTACCCACATCCAGAATGATGGTCTCGCCGTCGCGTACCAGGCCAGCAGCGTAATTTCCAATGCTTTCTTTCTCTCTGGCGTGCACCTGGCGGGTTTCCTCCAGGGGAAGCTCGAAACGCTTGCTCTCAGCGGGTACCGCTCCCCCACGGATGCGGCGCAGCAGCCCTTGTTGTTCCAGATAATCCAAGTCGGTGCGGATGGTAACGCAGGAAACGCCAAAGCGTGTGGCTAGTCTGCCCACCTCAACCCGGCCATCCCGGTGCAGTTCCTCTAGGATTTCCCGGTGGCGAAAGGTGGCCTCGAGGGAGGGCATGACGAAAGCATACGAAAGCAAAGCAAAAAAAGCAAATCGCAAGCAGGTTGGGAATAGGAGCCTAATCCTCCTCAGCCAGCAGAGGCAGGAACACAGTGAAGCGGGTTTCGCCAGGTCGGCTGGCTACCCGGATTTCCCCACCGTGGGCCTCGGCGATTTGTTTAGCAATGGCCAGCCCCAGCCCGGTGCCCCCCTCGGGCCCGCGGGCAAAGCGGGTGAACAGCCGCGGCAACACCTCCGGCGCGATGCCTGGTCCCCAGTCTACCACCGCGAAGGCTGCCCAAGGCTGTTTGGGGGGGGTTATTTCGGGGGTAGAGGTGGTGCGTACCTCTTCGGAGGACCCGTAGGGGTCGGGGGGGTTGTCGGTGGGTTCTTTGACCATCCAGACCCGCACCTGCACTTTTTCGGGCGCACCAGCGGCCCGCACCGCGTTGGCGATTAGGTTACGGGCTAGCTGCAGCAGGCGATCGGGGTCACCTAGCACCTCGGGAGACTCAGGGGGCATTTTGAGCTGCACGCCCGGATACTCGCCCACCGCCTGGTGCAGCAGCTCGCCCAGGTTGACGATGTGGGCGTTCACGCTGCGCTCAGCCTCGCCTCGGGCTAAAGCCAGTAGGTCTTGCACCATGCGCGTCGTGTGGGCAGCAATTTTACGTGCCCGCTCGAGCATCTCGGCATCACCAGGATTGCGGCTAAGGCGCTCGAGGTAGCCATTGAGCGAGGTCAGGGGGGTACGCAGCTCGTGCGAGACCTCGGCCAGAAAAGCCCGCTCGCGCGAGCGGGCCTCGCGTAGTGCGCTTAACAGGTCGTTGACTTTCTCCACCATCACCCCCAGGTCGTCCTTGGGGCCGCTGTAGTGAATGGGCTCGAGGTTGCGCGGGCTGCGCTTTTCTACCTCCGAGGCGGCTCGGTGCAGCGGGATAAGTGAGACCTGGGCGGCCAGCACGATTAGAAGGGCGCCTAGGGGAAACAAAAGAGCCATACCCTGGATCAGCGCGCTGCGCACAGTTGTCGAGATGTCCTCGATGTAGCGGGTGTTTTGGCTAACCACCACCACCGCTCCTGGTATGGCCTGGTAGGCCGCCATAAAGGTGGGGGCGTAGTAGGGTTTTGCGCTGTTACTGGCCGCAAGGATGTAGTTTTTGGGGATTACCTGTTCGAAGTCAGGGGTAGGGGCAGCCAGCAGCTGCCCATCAGAACTGTAGAGGCTCACGCTTATCGGGCCGCTTAGGGGTAGGTTGATCTCTCCCGCACGGCCTGAGGCGTACAATTGCGCCACCTCGCCAACATAGCGCATTAAACTGCGCTCGACCTGACCGTACAGACCGAAGTTGATGCTGTACACAGCAATGGTCAAGGTCAGCACCAGGATCAGCACCCACAGGAAGGTATAAGCCAGGATTAAGCGGGTACGGAACGACATGGCCGGGCGCTAGGTTGCTAGGTTTGGGGTCGTGCAGGAGGGACCCAGTGGCTACCCGAGCCTGGGCTCATTCTGCTTCGCGTTGCCGCAAGGCGTAGCCTACCCCACGCACAGTGCGCAGATAGCCATAGGCACCGGCCTCCCGTAGCTTGGAGCGCAGGTTGGCGATGTGGACGTCTACCACGTTGGAGTCTCGCTCGAGCTGCCTTCCCCACAAGTGCTCCTCGATCTCCTGGCGGCTAAATACCTTGCCAGCTCGGCTGGCTAGAAGCGATAGCAGCTCGAATTCCTTAGGCGATAGGCGCAGCTCCTGGCCCTCGAACAGCACCTGGCGTTTGGCCAGGTGCACCTCTAGACCCCCTACGCTGATCTGCTCACCGCCTTCGCGGTGGCGCAGCTGTACCTGGATGCGGGCCAGCAGCTCGGCGGGGTGAAAGGGTTTGACAATGTAGTCGTCAGCTCCATCGGAGAGCAGACTCACCTTGCGTTCCACCGCGTCGGAGGCGGTCAGGACGATGATGGGCACTTCATAGCTTGCCCGGATGCGGCGGGCCACTTCGCCCCCATCCAGGTCGGGTAGGCCCAGGTCCAGGATGACCAGGTCGGGCGAGGTTTCACGCAGGCGTACCAGGCCCGACATGCCGCCCGAAGCCCAGTCCACCGTATAGCCTGCCTCTTGCAGCTCGAGCTGCAAGAGGTGGGCGATCTCGGGGTCGTCCTCAATCAAAAGAATGCGTTTCATCGAACCTCCGGCAAGACACGTCCATTCGGCAGATTCAAGCGATATGTGCGGGTTAGAAGCTCACTCAGGCTAACACGTTCTCCCTGTACTAAAAGCGCAATGTCCCCACTAGGGGTGGTGATGCCATTGTACGGCGGGCGGTAGACCCCATCTACCCGGAACAGCACCCGAACCTCCCGGTTGGCGGGTGCGGGCAGCTTACTTTGCAAGATCAGGTTGCGCGCTTCTACCTGCCAGACCACAAATACGGTGAGCAAGTCGGGGGACACTACCCGAATCTCGCTTCCGGGGGGGATAGAAGGAAGATTGGGCAGTGGTGTAAGTGCCAGTGTGAAAGCCAGTAGAAGACCGCGCATCCTCCCCCACTATGCTGGGACACCTGGAAAGGCACATGGGATTCCGGTAAAAGGCACTTTAGCCTGGTTGGGTGTGCAGGTTAGGATCATAGCAACGAGCCAATAATAGCCATTGTAATGGTAATGTAAACCGCCTCTCCTGGCGTTTAGCATTCCTTAAGCCGCCAAAGCTGCGCTGATTGCCAATGCTAACAACCCACCCAGCGCGCTGGCCAGCAGGTTGGTTAGGTCGTTGCTCCACCAGTCCCAGCGGTCCTCACACAGGCCAAGAAGTGTGTCAGCCAGCGCTCCACCTATCCCCCCGAGCGTTACGGCTAGAATAGGCACCTCGAGCCAAAGCGCCCAGGGAATGAAAAGCAAGGCCCCACCCAGCAGGGCCAGCGTGCCCAGCCCGCTAACTGCCGCGTTGGTTCCGCTCTCGACACGGCCTTTTAGGGGATGCCAGGCGTAGCGGCTTCGGCTGCCGATCTCGGTGGCTAGGGTATCGGCAGTTGCGGCAGCCAGCGCCCCAAGAAAAAAAACCGGCGCACCCAAGGCGATACCTAGCACAGCTGGCAGCCCATTGGCCAGCACCTGGGAAGCCGTGCGGCCTGAGCGATCCGGACTGGTGTGGTTGCGCCGGCTGGCCAGGCTACCCAGGGCCACGAAGAAGAGTACGGCTAGGGCAGCCGGTATTCCACCGGCCCAAAGGGGAAGGCCCCCCACTAAAGCAGCCGCCCAGGATGCGCCTGGTCTTAGCCAGCCCATCCGCTCAGCCAGCAGTCCGATTCCGAGGGCGATGGACAAGGCCAGCAAGGGGTTCATGCAGACCCTCCTGGAGGAGACTCGGGCCATGCAGACGTGGGGGTGTGCAGGGAGCCCCAAAGGTAGAGGCAGGCTAGACTAAAGTCACTCACAGCGGGCTACCCGGCAACCCCATGTGCTAATACCTACAGCACCTGCGACCAGGTAACCGAGCGCACGCTGGGTACGTTGCGCAGGTGCTCATCTAGGGCTTTCTGCTCGCTTTCACTCAGGTCTATGCGGGTGCTGATACGGAACAAGGAGGAGAGCGGTGAGGTGGGGCTCGAGTTCACCCCCATGGCGCTTTTGCCCATGCGAGCGATGGCATCCATGATATCGCGCAAAAGCCCGGCCCGGTCATCGGCCAGCACCTCGAGCTGCATTACCCGGCCCAGCCCTTCCCAGTAGACCAGCACCACCCGTCCGGGATCCTGCTCCATGAGGCGGCGCAGGTTGGGACAGCCCGCCTTGTGGATGCTGACACCCCGTCCCCTGGTAATGTAACCCAAGATGGCGTCGCCCTTGGCGGGCTCACAGCAGCTCGCCAGCTTGATGGGAACGTTCAGATTGGACTCCAAACGAATCCCCAGCTCGTTTCTGACGGGTTTAGGCCGGGTGGTGGGGGCCTCACTTCTGGGCGCCAGGATGCGGGCCACCTGTTGCGGGGCAACCCGTCCTGTAGCGATGGCGGCGTATAGATCCTCAGGAGCAGCACTTTTGATGAGCTTGCGCCCCACCTCCTCGAGCTGGCTCTCTAAAGGCCGGGGCAGGCCCCTTCGCTTGAAGTATTTTTCCAGCATCCGCGCACCTTTTTCCAAGGTCTCGGCCCGTTCGAAAGCACGAAAGTACAGGCGGATTTTTTGCTTGGCCGAACGGGTTTTAGCGTATTCGATCCAGTCTTTGGAGGGGTGGGCGGTTTTGGCGGTGAGAATTTCCACAATCTCGCCGTTTTGCAGCTCGTAGCTGAGGGGAACGATGCGCCCATTGACCTTAGCCCCTACCATGCGGTGCCCCACCTCGGTGTGGATGTGGTAGGCAAAGTCTACCGGGCTCGAGCCTTTGGGTAGGTTGATAATTTTTCCCTTAGGGGTGAAGACAAAAACCCGGCCCCCCAGCAGCTCCTTGGTAACAGCCTCGACGAAATCGCGCGAGCTACTGTACTCCTGCTGCCAGTCCTGGATGCTTTTGAGCCAGCCCACCCGCCGCTTGAGATCTTCGGGGTCGGTCACACCCTCCTTGTAGAGCCAGTGCGCGGCTACACCGAACTCGGCCACCCGGTGCATCTCCCTGGTGCGGATCTGCACCTCCAGCGGTAGCCCGTTGACGGCGATCACGGTGGTGTGCAGTGACTGGTAGCCGTTGGGCTTGGGTACCGCGATATAGTCCTTGACCCGGCCCGGAATGGGCTGCCAGAGGGCGTGCACCAGGCCCAGCACGTGGTAACAAACCTGTTTCTCGCGCAGCGCGTTTTCTTCTGGATCCTGGCCAGGGCGTGGCTCCAAGATGACCCGCAGGGCCAGCAGGTCATATATCTGTTCAATGGTCTTGCCGTCCCGCTCCATCTTCTTCCAGATAGAGAACAGGTGCTTGGTGCGGCCTGTGACCTCAATTTTCTTGATGGACTGCTTGAGGATGAAGTCGCGGGCCAGGGCCTGCTCGAGCTTTTCTTTGGCGGCCTGAACGGCGGCCTCTCGCTCGGCCCGGTGGCTCTTGAGGCGGGCCTCGAGGGCCTGATAGTTCTCGGGGTCGAGGTAGCGGAAGGAGAGGTCTTCGAGCTCGAGTTTGATCTGTCCCATTCCCAGACGGTGGGCCAGCGGGGCGTAGATCTCTAGGGTTTCCCGGGCAATGCGTTGCTGCTTATGAGGAGGCAGGAACTCCAAAGTGCGCAGGTTGTGTAGCCGGTCGGCCAGCTTGACGATGATGATGCGCACGTCTTCGGCCATGGCGATGAACATCTGGCGCAGGTCTTCGGCGTGCTTTTCCTCGGCGGGTTTGTCCTCCTGGGCGGCGTGGGCCAGTTGGTAGAGCTTGGAAACCTTGGTTTCACCCTCCACAATCCTGCGCACCGCGGTTCCAAAGCGTTCCTCTATCTCCTCAGGGCGCGCTGGGGTGTCCTCAATGGTGTCGTGCAAAAGCCCTGCCATGAGGGTCTCAGCATCCAGGGCCAGTTCGGCCAAGATCTGCGCCACCGCGACCGGATGGGTGATGTAGGGTTCTCCACTTTTGCGCTTCTGCCCCTCGTGGGCGATATAGGCAAACTCGAGCGCCTCCCGCACCTGGGCCTTGGCCGCAGCAGGCAGGTGATGAAGGTGCGGCTCGAGTTGCTGCCATAAGGCCTCAACTGCGGGAAGGGGTTCCCCTGTTGGCAGGGTAGGCTGGGTCATATTAGGGGTACCGAGTTTGTGCAAGTTGAGCCTCCCCAATGAACACGTTTCTTACGTCTAACATTTTGCAGAAAATGAGCCAATTTCAAGTAATGGTGGCTCCATTTCCGCTACGCCGAATCCCTACGCTAGAAGCGCGCGGTAAACTGGTCGCATGTTGCGGTTGGAGCTAGCCAATGTGCTATCTGAACGTATCGGTGTAGAAGGCATCGACTGGCCTTCGGCGCTGACGGCCCACGCCCACCTTTTACAAACAGCCCGCGATGCGCTCTGGCAGCGCAAGTCCGACCCCGCTGAGTATCTGGGCTGGATCGACGTACCCGAGGACACCGAGAGCCTACGGCAGGTGCTGCGCTACCGCGAGGCTCACGCCTGGGTCGAAGACCTGGTGGTGCTGGGCATCGGGGGGTCGGCCCTGGGGGCGCAGGCAGTGGGTGCGGCTTTAGGCCGGGGCCCGGTGCGCCTGCATTTTGTGGACAATGTGGAGCCAGAGCCTATCTTGGTGTTGCTCCGTACCCTCGACCCCCGCAAAACCCTGGTCAATGTGATCTCCAAGTCGGGCTCTACTGCCGAGACCATGGCGGCCTTTCTGGTCTTCCGGCAGTGGTTGGAGCAGAATCTAGCGGACTGGAAAAAACACCTGGTGATCACCACCGACCCTGCCAGAGGCATCCTGCGCTCGTATGCCCAGGCCGAGGGACTGACCACTTTTGCGATACCGCCCTCGGTGGGAGGACGCTTTAGCGTGACCTGCCCGGTGGGCACCTTGTCGCTGGCTTTTGCCGGGATAGACCTGGAGGGCCTGCTGGCCGGGGCGCGTAAAGCCAACGAGCAGGCCAAGGCTGCACTAGAACACAACCTGCCGGCCCAGACTGCGCTGATCCAACACCTGTTTAGCCAAAAGGGCAAGAACATCGTGGTTTTTATGCCTTACTCCACCCGCCTGCGCTACCTGCCGGACTGGTTCGTGCAACTCCACGATGAATCGCTGGGCAAAATGCACAACCGGGCAGGCCAGGAGGTTCGTACCGGCACCACTGCGGTGCGGGCCATCGGCACCACCGACCAGCATGCCCAGGTGCAGCTTTTCCGTGAGGGGCCGCGCGATAAGCTCATCAACATGGTGCGCTTTCTAAACCCCAGCGAAGACCTGAAAATCCCGGCAGTGAGGGGCCTCGAGGCCCTCGATTACCTCTTTGGCAAAAGCTTTTTCCAGCTGCTCGACGCTGAGGCCAAAGCCACCGCCCACGCCCTAGCTAAAGCCCAGCAGCCCAACTACACCCTCACCTTGGACAAACTCGACGCCTATCACCTGGGATGGTTGCTGCAACACTTGATGTGGCAGACCGCCTTTTTGGGTGAGCTGTGGAACATTAATGCCTTCGACCAGCCGGGGGTGGAGCTGGGCAAGGAATACACCTACGCCCTGATGGGCCGCAAGGGTTGGGAGGCGCTGGCGCAGGAGTTGAAAGCTGAAGGCGTGGGGTAAGCTGCTTCAAGAGATGTCAAGGCAGCCATGTCAACTGTCGCTACCAGGGGCTCGAGGTGGCCTTTTAGGAACTCTCCTCCTCCAGCCCCTCCACATCCCAGTGCTCGGGCGAGCGCCAGAGGTTGGAGATCAAGAGCTCGCGCATGGCCAGGAACTCCTTGGGCATGCGCTTGTACAGCTTAATGAAGAGCTCCTCGTGGGAGAGGATCTCCTTAAGCCATAGCTCACGGTCTATGGCCATCAGTTCTTGAAAGCGTTCCTTGCTAAAGTTCAGGCCACGCCAGTCTATGTCTTCGTAGTGGGGCACGTAGCCCAAAGGTGATTCGGTGCCGCGCCCGCGCCCGTTGGCCCGATCTACAATCCACTTCAAGACGCGCATATTTTCGCCATAACCCGGCCATAAGTAGCTGCCGTCCTTTCCCTTGCGGAACCAGTTCACACTGAAGATGCGGGGCGGGTCGACCACCCTACGGCCTATGTCAAGCCAGTGGTTGAAGTAGCTGGCCATGTGGTAGCCGATGAAAGGCAGCATAGCAAACGGATCGCGGCGCACCTCACCGATCTGCCCGAAGGCAGCCGCGGTCATCTCCGAGCCCATGGTAGCACCCAGGTACACCCCAAACGACCAGTTGAAACTCTGGTAGACCAGCGGCACCACCGAGGCCCGGCGCCCCCCGAAGATGAAGGCCTTGATGGGTACGCCTCTAGGATTCTCCCACTCGGGGTCAATGGCTGGGTTCTGGCTGGCAGGGGCAGTGAAGCGGGCGTTGGGATGAGCGGCCCTGCGCCCGCAATCGGGGGTCCACTCATTGCCTTGCCAGTCGATGGCCCTGGCCGGTGGTGGGCCGTCCATGCCCTCCCACCAGACGTCGCCCTCGGGGGTGAGCGCCACATTGGTAAAGATGGTGTTGGCCTTGATGGTCTCCATGGCGTTGGGGTTGGTGGCGTAGGAGGTGCCGGGGGCTACCCCAAAGTAGCCGGCTTCAGGGTTGATGGCGTAAAGCCGCCCATCGGAGCCCGGCTTGATCCAGGCGATGTCGTCGCCCACCGTGGTCACCTTCCAACCATCGTCCCGAAAGGGTTTGGGCGGGATCAGCATGGCAAAGTTGGTCTTACCGCAAGCGCTGGGGAAAGCGGCCGCTACATAGGTTTTCTGGCCTTTGGGATCTTCGACCCCCAGGATCAGCATGTGCTCGGCCAGCCAGCCCTCGTCGCGCCCGATTACACTGGCGATGCGCAGGGCCAGGCACTTTTTGCCCAGTAGCGCGTTACCGCCGTAGCCCGAGCCATAGCTCCAGATACTGCGCTCTTCGGGGAAGTGCACGATGTACTTGGTGGGGTTGCAGGGCCAGGGGACGTCCTTTTGCCCTGGTTTTAGGGGCATGCCCACGCTGTGCATGCAGGGCACAAACTCGCCATCCTCACCTAGCACCTCGTAGACCGCCTTGCCCATGCGGGTCATGATGCGCATGTTGACCACCACATAGGCCGAATCGGTGATCTCGATGCCGATGTAGCTGATGGGGGAGCCCAGCGGTCCCATGCTGAAGGGAACCACGTACATGGTGCGGCCCCGCATACATCCGTCGAAAAGCCCCTGCAGAATAGCGTGCATCTCCTTAGGGTTGACCCAGTTGTTGGTAGGACCAGCGTCTTCTTTGTTGATAGAGCAGATAAAGGTGCGATCCTCTACCCGGGCCACATCGCTGGGATCGGTGCGGGCCAGGAAGCTACCCGGGCGCAGCTTGGGGTTGAGCCTTATGAAGGTACCGGCCTCGACCAGCTGGTCGCACAGGGCGTTATACTCCTCCTCTGAGCCGTCACAGAAGTGAACCGCATCGGGCTTGCACAATGCGACGGCCTCAGCGATCCAGTGTTTGACCCGCTCGTTTCTGATGTAAGGAGGGAACTCGAGGTGCTGCATAGGCCCCTTTACTCTAACGGTAGAGCTGCCATGTTTCACAAGCAGTCCCGCCACCCGCGTCCGGCTTCGATCGGGGGCTCGCCTGGCTTCCAGGCGCTGGGGCGGGCTCAGCCTGTAAGCTGGGTGCATGAAGATTCGCCTACGCCAAAACGGCCCGCTGGTAATTGATCTGCCCGAGGGCAGCCGGCTTGTGCTCGAGGGGAAGGAGCGGTTTCTGGAACGGGCCAAGCTGGCTTTATGCCGCTGCGGTTGTTCGGAAACCAAGCCCTTTTGCGATGGGCGCCATAAGCAGGTGGGCTTTGTGGCGGCAGGGGGTGAGCTGGAAGTCGAACTGTAGTCGGCCGGACAGGCTTTTTGTTATGCTGGGCGCGTTTATGAATCCAGGCCCCCTCAATGCCATCACGGATGTCCCAGGTATCCAGGTGGGCCACTTTACCGACCTGGAAAATCTTACAGGCGTCACCGTCGTCTTTCCCGAAAACGGGGCGGTGGCGGGGGTGGATGTACGTGGCAGTGCTCCCGGCACCCGTGAAACCGACCTGTTGAACCCGGTCAACCTGGTGGAGCAGGTACAGGCGGTGGTGCTTGCGGGGGGGAGTGCTTATGGCCTCGAGGCCGCCGCAGGGGTGATGCGCTGGCTCGAGGAGCAGGGCAGAGGCTATCCGGTGGGTAACGTGGTCGTGCCCATTGTGCCAGCCGCGGTAATTTTCGACCTGCTGGTAGGCAACTCTACCGTGCGCCCCAGCGCCCAGTACGGCTACCAGGCGGCCCAGAACCTGAAGGGTGGGCCGGTCGAGCAAGGTGTGGTGGGGGTGGGCACGGGCGCGCGTAGCGGTGGGTTGAAAGGGGGTGTAGGAACCGCCAGCCTCGAGCTGCCCGGCGGGGTGGTGGTGGGGGCTATCGTGGCGGCCAATGCCTACGGACGGGTCCACGACCCCATAACGGGCGAGCTTTATGCGCGCTTCCTGGAACTGAACGGTGAGTTCAAGCTCAAACGCCCTCCCAGGCCTCCGTCGGCCCCAAACTACACCGATCTTTTCACCAACCCTCTGCTCTCCGGCAACACCGTAATTGGATGTGTGGCCACCAACGCCCGCCTGAGCAAAGCCCAGGCCCAAAAGGTAGCCCAGACGGCCCATGACGGCATTGCCAGGGCTGTCTTCCCAGCCCATACCATGTTCGATGGCGATGTGATTTTTTGTCTGGCTACGGGGGAGGTGGAAATTGCAGGCCCCGCCGAACTCAGCTGTTTGGGCGCGGTAGCCGCCGATGTGTTTGCCAGGGCGCTGGTGCACGGGGTGCTGCATGCTTATTCGGTGGGCGGGCTGGTTTCCTACCGCGACCTGTACGAGAAGTAGCTGAAAAACGCGGTTTATCGGTGATGGACAAGAACGACCTAGCCCTTCAGGCGGCCCAGGCTGTGGATGTGGACGAACTGGTGGGCCTGACCCGGGCGCTCGTTCGCATCCCTAGCTACTACCCAGGGCCGGGTGAGCAGCCGGTGGTGGATTTTTTGGAGCCCTATCTGCGTCAGCGCGGCTTCCAGACCACCGTGCAGGAGGTGGCTCCAGGCCGCCCTAACCTGATTGCCGACCTGGGGCAAGGGACAGGGGGGCTGATTCTAGAGGGCCATAGCGACGTGGTCACGCACGGCAATCCCGAACAGTGGACGGTTCCCCCCTACGAAGCCCGAATCCTAGACGGCAAGATTTACGGGCGCGGAGCCTGCGATATGAAAGGCGGGTTGGCGGCGGCCATCTGTGCGGCAGTAGCGGTACAAAAGGTGCTGGGCCAGCCCCGCAAAACCCTGCGGCTGTGTATTCCCTGCGATGAAGAAGGCCTGATGATCGGGATCAAGGCTTTGATCCGGGCGGGCTATGCCGAAGGTTTCGCCGGGGCGATTATCTGCGAGCCGGAAGAAAACCAGGTCTGCTTGTGGCAAAAGGGCGCCATGCGGGTCTGGGTGCATTTTCGGGGAAAGATGGCCCACGGGGCCATGCCCTATGCCGGGGCTAACCCCATCCCCTCGGCGGCCCGCTTTGTGGCGGCGCTGGGCGGGCTGCAAGCCGCTTTGCAAAGCGAAAGCCAGCACGAATACTTAGGCCCACCCTGGTTGACCCCTACGGTTTTCGAGGCGAGTGCTGGGGAAGGACAGTTCAATGTAATTCCCGATCGGGTGCGGGTAGGGCTGGATATCCGCACCAACCCCGGCCAGGATCACCGGGACCTCGAGGCCCGGCTTCGGCAAGTGCTGGAAGAGAGCCTGGGGGCCGGTGTAAGCGCAACCCTCGAGGTCTTTGAAGTCCGCCCCGCCAGCGAAACCCCGCGCGACGCTGCGCTGGTGCAAGCGGTAAAACAAGGCTTGCAACTGCTGCAGATGCCTCTTCGTTACGGTGGGGTGCCAGGGGCTACCGATGGCACTTTTTTGTGGGCCTGGGCCGGCTTGCCTATTGTAACCATTGGGCCAGGGAGTCGTACCGTTCCACACCAGGTTGATGAGCACATCGAGATTGAAGAGCTGATTGCAGCCGCCAGGCTTTATGCTGCTGTCGCTGTGCTGATGCTGCGGGATGCGTAGAGCAGCCTTCGGCAAGGTGCAATCCCCATCATGAAAAGGGCTCTACGGGCTTATTTTTGCTGCGAGCAGCGGGAAGACCGCGATAATTGCTGCACTGCGGGGCGATAATCCCGTTTGCCAACCCCCTGGTTTTCGTGTTATTGTCTACTTGCGAGCGGTGCCGAAAAAAGCGTATCGGTAAGGCTTTTTTCGGATCGGGAGGGTGGAGAAGACCCAACTGATGTTCTGGTGGGACTCGTGATACCGAGCCCACCCGCGCGACGCGGCCATAAATCGCGATATTCCCATATAAAAGTAGGAGGAATCGTGATGAAACGTTGGTTGCTTATAGGTGTGTTGGCCTTGGCTGGCCTGGCCTGGGCACAGCAGCGCGGTGGCTCCATTACCATTGCCATCCAGACCGAGCCCGCAGCCTGGGATCCGACCCAGGTAGCGGGTGCGGATATCTCCCGCGTGGTCTACGACAATGTGCTGCAAGGGCTGGTCAAGCGCAACCCCAAAGGCGAGATCGTGCCCTCGCTGGCCACGCGCTGGACGGTGTCCAACTCCGGCCTGACCTATACCTTTACCCTGCGCCAGGGGGTGAAGTTCCACGACGGTTCCGACTTCACCGCCCAGGATGTGTTGGCTAAGTTTAATCGGGCCCGCAACCCCGATACCCGGGCCTCGGGCCACCTGCGCCCCGACCTTTACCGCGATATCGCCAACATCACCAGCCCCAACCCCAGCACGGTGGTGTTTAACCTACGCCAGCCCAACAACGACTTTCTTTTCATCCTCTCGCGCCCCGAGTCGCTGATTGGCCCCCGGCAGCGGCCTCTGGCCGAGCAGCGGGTGCAGCCGATTGGCACCGGCCCCTTCCGTTTTGCAGCCTGGGAGCGGGGCGTGGCGGTGCGGCTCGAGCGCAACCCCAACTACTACCTGCAGGGCCTGCCCTACCTGGATCGGGTCAACTTCCGCTTCCTGGGCGATGGGGATGCCCAGCTGGCCGGTCTGCGGGCTGGCGACCTGGACGTAATTGCCTATAGCTTGTTGCCCGAAAACGCGGTGGTGCTCTCGCGCGACCCCAACTTCAAAGTCTTTTCTGGTTCGGCTACCGCCGAGGCGGTGGCTGGTTTCAACAACAGCCGCCCGCCCTTCAACGATGTGCGGGTGCGGCGGGCCATCACCCTGGCCACCAACAAGGACGAGCTGATCCAGGGGGCCATGCTGGGCTACGGCACCAAGATCGGCTCCATGCGTTCGCCCGGCGAGGCCTGCTATGTGGATCTAAGCAACTTCAATGCCTACAACCCCGATGAGGCCCGCCGCCTGCTGGCTGAGGCTGGTTTTACCAACCAAAACCCCCTGCGCTTTACCTTCAACCTGGCCGCCGAGTTCCCTTACGAGCGCCGCATTGGCGAGGCCATGGTGGCCCAGCTTAACCGGCTGGGGCCGCTGCAGGTCACCATCCAGGTGACCGACTTCAACACCTGGCTGCAGCGGGTCTTCCGTCAGGCCGACTATGCCATGACCATCATCGGCCACGTGGAAGCCAACGATATTGGCAACTACGCCAACCCCAACTACTACTGGCGCTACAACAACCCGCGTTTCCAGCAGCTTTTCACCCAGTACCTGCGGGCCCCCAACCAGACCAAAGCCTGCGAGGCCCTGGCCGCCGCCCAGCGGCTCCTGGCTGAGGATGCCGCTGGGGTTTGGGTCATGAGCCTGCCCGCGCTGGGCGCTTATCGAGCCCGCATTCAGAACTGGCCCGACGGTTTCCTGACCCCCGCCATCAGCGTGGCCGAGGTGTGGGTACGGCAGTAGCCTGTAAGCCTTAGCTTAGAGGGTCGGGTGTCAAGGGCGTTTCGGCTCTAGAACCTCGACCCTCGAGCCTTGACCATGTTTGCCTACACGCTTCGCCGCCTTGGCTTTGCCATGGTCACCTTATGGTTGGCGACGCTGCTGGTCTTTGCTGCACTGCTGCTGATTCCTGGCAACCCAGCCCAGGCCATTCTGGGCATTGATGCAACCCCGGCTGACCTGGAAGCCCTCGAGGCCCGTTTAGGGCTGGATAAACCCCCCCTCGAGCGCTACCTGAGCTGGCTGGGCGGGGTGCTGCGGGGCGACCTGGGGCAGTCCATCCGCTATGAAACTTCCATTTCGCAACTCATTCTTGCGCGTCTGGGCATCACCTTGCCGATTGTGGTGGCCTCGTTGTTGTTGGCAACGCTGATTGCCGTGCCGCTGGGCATCCTGGCGGCCCGCAGGGCCGGAAGCCCAGTAGACCTGGGTATTTCGGTGGCCTCGCTGGTGGGGATTGTGCTGCCCTCGTTTTGGGTGGGGCTGATGTTTATCTACATCTTTATCGTCTGGCTCAAGCTGCCGTTGCCTACCAGTTTTCCTATTGGGGGCTGGGAGAACCCCCAGCGGGCCTTGCTGGCCCTGGTGCTGCCGGTGCTGACCGTGGCCCTGGCCAGCGCTTCGTTTCTGGTGCGGCTGGTGCGGGGGAGTGTGCTCGAGGTGCTCTCGCAGGACTTTATCCGTACCGCCCGGGCCAAGGGGCTAACAGAGCGGGTGGTGCTGTACAAGCATGCCCTGCGCAACGCGGCCTTGCCGGTGGTCACGGTGCTGGGCCTCGAGTTCGCCAGCTTGCTCATCGCCACGGTGGTGGTGGAGACGGTCTTCGGGATTCCGGGCCTGGGCTCGCTCTCGCTTACCGCCATCAGCGCGCGCGACTACCCCCTGGTGCAGGGGGTGGTGCTGGTGATAGCGGCCTTCATCGTGCTGATGAACCTGTTGGTAGATTTACTCTATGCTTTGCTGGATCCGAGGGTGAGCTATGCCTGACCGGCTGGTCCGATCACGCAGAAGTCCATCCGCTTGGGCAAAGCTGCCCATGGCGCTCAAGGTGGGTGCCTTCCTGGTTTTGCTCATTCTGCTGATGCTTCTGGCCAGCGCACTCAACCCAGTTGACCCCAACGCCACCACCCCCCACCGCCTGGCACCTCCTTTTTCGCCTGGGCACCCCCTGGGCACCGATATCCTGGGGCGGGACACCTTGGCCCGGGTGCTGGCGGGAGCCCACAACGCCCTTTATGTGGGCCTGATTGCAGTGGGTATTGGGCTTTCGCTGGGGCTTTTGCTGGGTGTGCTGGCAGGGTATTGGGGTGGCTGGCTCGACCAGATTCTGTCAGTGCTGCTAGAGACCCTCTACGCTTTTCCAGCCTTGCTGATCGCCCTGCTGCTGGCGGCTGTTTTCAGCCCCGGCGTAACCACCTCGATGGTGGCGATTGGCTTAGCAGCGGTACCGGCCTTTGCCCGGGTGGCCCGGGCTAGCGTGCTTTCGGTCAAGGCCCTGCCCTATATCGAGGCCGCAAGAGCCTTGGGCATGGGCAGTGGGCGCATTATGCTGCGGCACGTGCTCCCCAACATCATGGGGCCCCTGGTGGTGCAGGCCAGCCTGGCTTTTGCGGTAGCGATTCTGGCCGAAGCCGCGCTCTCGTACCTGGGTTTAGGCACCCAGCCCCCCAACCCCAGCTGGGGCCGGATGCTGCGCGAGGCGCAAAGCTATCAAGAGCTCACACCCTATCCGGTCATTTTCCCCGGGTTGGCCATTAGCCTGGCGGTGCTGGGCTTCAACCTGCTGGGTGATGGGCTGCGGGATTACCTCGACCCTAGAAAGAGAAGCTGAGGAGGTGGTCATGAACTACGCGGAGATGTTCCGGCTCGAGGGCAGAGTGGCGCTGGTGGTGGGGGGAGGTTCGGGGATTGGTCGGGCCTCCTGTGAGGCCCTGGCGGCCCAGGGGGCCACCGTGGTGGTGGCGGATGCGAAGGCCGAGCTGGCTGCCGAGACCGCTGGCCGAATCGAGGCCCAGGGGGGCCGGGTCGAGGCCGACCAAGTGGACATCACCGACCTCGAGGGGGTCAAGGGCCTGATTCGGGGTATTCTGGAGCGCCACGGACGGCTCGATGTGGCTGTAACCACCCCCAGCATCAATGTCCGCAAGCCTGCCTTGAACTACACTGGCGAGGAGTTTGACCGGGTGGTAAGCGTCAACCTCAAGGGCACTTTTAATGTGCTCACCGAGGCAGGCCGGGCCATGGCCGAACAGGGCTCGGGCTCGCTGATTGCTTTTTCCTCCATCCGCTCGCTGGTGGTGGAGCCGGGGCAGTCGGTTTACGCCATGACCAAAGCGGGCACCGTGCAGCTTATCCGGGGGCTGGCGGTGGAGCTGGGCCCCAAAGGGGTGCGGGCCAATGCGATAGCCCCGGGGGTTATTGACACTCCGCTGACTACCCCCATCAAGAGCAAGCCCGACTGGTACCGGGCCTATGCCGAGCGCAACATCCTACGGCGCTGGGGCCGCCCTGAGGAGGTGGCCGCAGCGGTGGTTTTCCTGGCCTCGCCAGCGGCCTCCTACATCACCGGCACTGTCTTGTTTGTGGACGGGGGCTGGACGGCAATTGATGGGCGGTTTGACCCACCGCTGTAGGGCTTAAGGCTGCCTTCAGGAAGCCATACTAAACTAGATTGGTGAATGTTGTGCCGGCACTTCTCCTGCTGGTGTGCCTGTTGGGCGGGGCGGCCTTTGCACAACGGCCCATTGACATCGCTTTCTGGCACACCCTCGAGCCCCCCGGGCGGGAGGCCCTGGAAAAAATCGTGGCAGATTTCAACAGCCGCCAGCGCGACTTTCGTGTGGTAGCACAGCATGTGGGCGACTTGAGGGAGGGGGGGCTTAGGCTCATTGCAGCCCTTCGGGCAGGCGGTGCACCCCAGCTTTACTACGGCGAGGTTGCGTTTGTAAGTCGGGCCGTGCAGGAGGGCCTGGCCCTGCCGCTGGACGAGTACCTGGGCAACCTGCCCGGCGATTTCTACCCCGGGCTGCTCGAGACCGGGCGTTTCCAGGGCAGGACCTATGCCCTGCCGGTTGAGCTGCACCTGCCGGTGCTGTTCTTTAACGCCGACCAACTGGCCGCCCGCCGCCTGAACCCACCCCAAAGCTGGGAGGCTTTGGCCAGCGCTGCCCAGCAGCTCACCACCCGCTCGGCCAGAGGGCTGATCGTGGTAAGCGACATCTACAGCTTCAATGCGGTGGTGATGAGCCGGGGTGGGCAACTGGTGCGCGAGGGCCGCCCCAACTTTACCGATACCAAAGTGGTGCAGAGCCTCGAGTACCTGCGCAATTTGGTGCGCTCGGGGTATGCGGTGAGCCGCAACATCGCCGAGGCCCAGTTTGCCCTGGTGGATTTTGTGCGCACCAGGGTGTTTATGGGTGTGGCTCCTATCACCCTCTGGCCCATCCTGGAAAAGCGCACCCTCATTCCCTTCCAGCTAGGGGTGGCTCCCCTGCCCCGCACCCCCGATGGCAGGCTGCCGCTGGCTGGTGGCAACCTGATGGTACTGCGTGGTGCCAGCGAAGCCCAGCTCCGGGGAGCGGTGGCGCTGTGGCGCTACTGGATGGAGCCCCCCATCCAGGCTGAGTGGGTTAGGGCCACCTACTGCCTGCCCCTGCGCCGTTCGGTTCAGCCCTTGCTGGAGGATTTCTACCGCGAAGACCCCCGCCGCCGGGTGGCCTTGGCGGGCCTCGAGCAGGCTGCTACCTGGGTACAAGACCCCGAGGTGACCCTCTGGTACGGCTTCCTGGAAGAGGCCCTCGAGCGCGTCCTGAAGGGCAGCGCCAACCCCCGCCAGGCCCTGGAAGAAGCCCAGCGTAAGGCCCTTACCGTGGAGCGCCGCTAGCCTCACCGCCAAACCCCAACATGAGTTGCACTGCCTGTAGCAACCAGGGCACATGTGCAAGGGCTTATATGCACCTCGCCTGAATCCTTCTGTTTGAGGACAAATCAGCGTAAGGATGTTCTTTCGGTGCCTCACTCCCCGCGCTTCAGGCGGGAGCCCTAGAGCAAACAAATGAGCCTCCCGCGGCTGAGTCGTGAGGGGGCTTTTAGGCTGGAGCTTGGGGCTGCTCGCCTACAGGTGTCGCTCGAGCCAATCAACAACCTCGTTCAAGACCAGCTCTTTTTGTAGGTCATTGTGAGGAGGTTCGTGATAACCCCCAGGGTAGATACGCAGCTCTTTATCGGGGTGGGTTACCACTTGGAAAAGCCAGCGCGCTCCTTCAACGCGGCAGATGGTGTCGGCCTCGCCGTGCAGGATTAGCAGCGGGTTGATGATCTCCTTGGCCTTGGCCTTTACCAAGGCTAGGGTATTTGAAACCTCGGTGACCCAGCGCACACTGGCCCTGCCGTGTACCAGAGGGTCTTTGCGGTAGGCTTCGATTACCGCCGGATCACGCGAGAGGGCGTGGACATCGAGCCTCAGGTTGAACGAGAGGGTGGGCAGGTACTGGGATAGCAGCCGCATAGCAGCCAGCAGCAGAGGGTTGGTGGTACTCCCTGGCTGGAGCAAGACCCCACTCACGATGGCTCCGTTTAGGTATGTAGGCTGGGTGGTCAGAAGGCTCAGCACTATCAAGCTACCCAAGCTATGGCCATACAAAAAAAGAGGGATCAATCGCTCGCGCCCATGCGCGAAATTGCAAAAAATGGCCAGATTGATCCGGTAAAACGACCATTCCTTGATGTGACCGCGCTGCCCGTAGGTGCGTCCATGCCCTACCAGGTCGTGGGCATACACAGCAAAACCATGAGAGACCAGGTGCTGGGCGAGATGGGCGTAACGTCCGCTATGCTCACCAAACCCATGCGCCACAACTACTACCCCTTTGGGCTTTTCGGGTCGCCAGGAACGGTAAAACAATTTTTCGCCGTCTATGCCATGGGCAAGGCCTTCGTGGGTGTTCATGGTCAAACCTAACTGAAGTTCATTGTACAGGTTATACAGTAATGTTTGTTGCATCACTAAGGTGAGTCCACTCCACGCCGCCTAGACAGAAGCGATCCAGCCCGCTCTGTCCTGCCGGTACCCGCCGCCGACCTCCCCGTAGCCTGGGTCCTACTGTAGCAGATCCGCGGCAGGCACAAGTAAGGCTACCGTTTTAGGTGCTTCGGGAGCTATTCCGTAGGCTTTAGGTGTGTCCCGTTTCTGTTTGGCGGAACATAGTATGGCCGGCCCAGTCGGCGGGCCGCCCGGCCAAGCCCAGGCGCCAGGCCACCCCCCGGGCGCAGCGTTCGCCCGCCTTGCCGTCGCCGTAAGGGTTGGGTCGGTGGCGCATGGCCTGCAGGGCAGCTTCGTCTGAGAGTAGGGTGTGGATCACGGAGAAAACCTGTTCTGGTTGAGTACCAGCTAGCCTCAGAGCCCCCACCTCGAGCCCTTCGGGCCGCTCGGTCACGTTACGCAGCACCACCACTGGGATACCCAGGGTGACCCCGCCCTCCTGTACCCCGCCTGAGTCGGTAATCAGCAGGGTTGAGCGTTTCATCAAGCCTACCATGGCGCCGAAGTCCAGGGGCTCAATCAACTCAAAGTTAGGCACTTTTTCCAGCACCGGATACACTGCCTCTCGCACGGCTGGGTTCAGGTGCACCGGGTAGACAAAGTGGCACTCAGGGTGGGCACGGGCTACTCGTGCCAGGGCCGCAGCCAGCTCGCGCATAAAGGGCAGGTTTTCACGGCGGTGCATGGTTATGGCTACAATGCGCTTGTCCTCGGGCAGGGGAGGAGGGGTGCTGCGCGCGCTGGCATATATTACCGCGTCTACTTCGGTCTGGCCCGTCACAATGATGTTTTGCTCGGATTTGCCCTCGCGTAGAAGGTTTTCCTTAGAGGTGTGGGTGGGGGCCAGATCCAGGTCGGTAAGTACGTCGGTCAGGCGACGGTTGGCCTCCTCAGGGAAGGGCTCGAGCATATTAAAGCTGCGCAGACCTGCCTCCACATGTGCCACCGGAATCTGCTCGAAGAAGGCCGCCAAGGTCACTGCGAAAGTGGTCAGGGTATCTCCGTGCACCATTACGTAATCGGCGCGAAGCTGCTGGAGTTTTTCCGCTGCTGCCGGAACGATGCGCCCCATTAGCTCCGGGAGGGTTTGACGTTCGCTCATCACCTGCAGGTCGGCATCAGGTGTGATGCCGAATACCCTCAGGGCGTCCTCGAGCTGCGTGCGGTGTTGCCCAGTCGAAAGTACTACGGTTTCGAGGCCTGCCAGCTTGCGTAGGGCAAAGATAACCGGCGCCATCTTAATAGCCTCGGGCCGGGTGCCAAAAGCCACCACTACCCGCTTCATAGCGTCTCCTGCTGGTTAGTTGGTAAATACCAGGTCTCCATCTAGAACCATAGTACAGGCTGGGTATCGGCTAAATGCACGGTATTGCGCTCGAGGTTTACGGTAGGCTATAGGCATGAAGCCCTTCGTGCACTTGTTGTGCTGGTTTCTTGCAGGTACGCTGGCCTGGGCCCAGGGTGTCCCCTGGGCACCGGGTGAGCGGCTGACCTACCACCTCACCTGGCAGGGCATTGGGGTGGGCAGGCTTTACCTGAGCGCCGACCCAGTGGAGGGCGGTTGGCGTTTTCGCTTCAAGCTCGAGCCCACTGGGCTAGCCAGGGCTTTAGGCTACGGCTTAGAGTCAGAAAGCCAGGTGGGTTCCGACTTTCTCACCGACCGCTTCTGGCAGAACCTGACCGAGCCCTTCAGGGGTACCACTCGGCTGGTCTACGAACGCTGGGAAAACAATGGTTCGCTGACCAAAGTGACCTACCCCGACGGTAGCCAGATCACCTGGAATAGCCCAAACGACCAGATGCTGGATCAGCTTGCCCTCATCTACTACCTGCGCCTGCGCCCCGAGACCCGCCAGATCCATGTGGTGGACCACCCTAAACCCGTCCAGGGGCGCCTAGAGGTGCTGCTATCTAATGGTTTGGTGGGGTACCGCCTTGTGCGAGAGGGCCTTCTGGTGGAGGTCTGGTACCGCCAGGATGCCCGGCGTACTCCGGTCCGCTGCGTCTTCGGGCGGGATTTTGGCCGCTTAGAAGCGAGCCTGATCGAGCATAAAACAGCGCTCTTTTGAGTCAACAAGTACGGGTTTGTGCCACCACTTGGCAGCCCTGGAAAGTAGGGGTAGGCTAAGTTATAGTTGCCGCAGTCTATTAACCCTGCTCAAGCCTTTGGGCGGTGAAAGCAGGAGCGGGGTTTGGAGGCGCGAGTTGAAAGGAAACATAACTGTGACAGAAAGCGCGCTAGCCGCTATTCTGGGGCTGGCTGCACATGAAGTGCCCGGTGTGCTGGGCATGAGTCCCGCCGGCATCCGTGAGTCCATCAGCCGTATCTTGGGCCGCAGTGAGGCCAGCGAAGGGGTGGTGGTCAAGCCTGACCCCACCGCGAGCGGGAAGTATCAGGCCGACCTGTACGTGGTGGTAGCCTTTGGAGCCCGCATACCCGCAGTGGTAGACAGCATAGGAGAGCGGGTGCGCTGGGCTGCCAAAAGCCTAGCTGGGGCCGAGCTTTCCAGTGTGCGTGTGCACGTGGTAGGGGTGAGCCGTGGTTAGGTGGGTGGAGGGGCAGGCCAGGCAGGGGGTGCGTCATGGCCAGTAGTCTTTCGCCTGCTGAGCTGGCTCAGGCCTTCCGCTATGCCACCGACTGGTTCGCGGTCTACGTAGAGGAGGTCAATGCCCTCAATGTTTATCCTGTGCCTGACGGTGACACCGGCACCAACATGCACCTTACGTTGCAGTCGGTACGCCGTGAGCTTGACCTAGCCGATACGAGCAAAATGAGCGAGGTGGCTCGAGCCATCAGCTATGGTTCGCTGCTGGGAGCTCGTGGTAACTCGGGGGTCATTACCTCCCAGCTTCTCAAGGGCTTTGCTGAGACCATCAAAGATGCTGTCTCGCTCTCGCCTGGCCTATTGGTCCAGGCCCTGGAGGAGGGCACCCGCATGGGCTACAAAGCGGTGATGAAGCCCGTGGAGGGCACCATTCTGACCGTCTCACGCGGGGTAGCCGAAGGCGCACGGGAGGCCTTGGAGCAGGGAGTTGACAGCCTCGAGGGGGTGCTGCAGGGGGCTTTGCTCAAGGGGCGCGCGGCCTCCGAGCGCACCCCAGAGCTGCTGCCGGTGCTCAAGCAAGCCGGGGTGGTGGATGCAGGGGGGGTGGGCCTGCTGCGCTTTTTCGAGGGGCTCGAGGGGTTCCTCAAGGGATTGCCCCTGCCCGAGCCACCCAAGGTGGAGCGCTACGCCCAGACCGCTTTTGAAGAGGAGGAGTTTGGCTACTGTACCGAGTTCCTGATGGAGGGCGTATCCGAACCCATCGAGAAAATCCGTGAAGCGGTTGCCTCCTTTGGGGATTCGCTGCTGGTGGTGGGGGCCGAGGGCTACGTCAAGGGTCACATCCACACCAACGATCCCGACGGGCTGCTGGCCAGTGTGGCCCGTTACGGCAGGATGATCCGCACCAAGGTCGAGGATATGTCCCAGCAGCACACAGAAATCCTCTCTATGGCTGGGGCCGCCGACGAACCACCACCCCCTACGGGCTTGGTGGTGGTGGCCAACGGCTGGGGGCTGGTTAAGGCATTCCGGGGCTTCGGGGCCCGCGTGGTGGCGGGGGGGCAGACTGCCAACCCCAGCGTGCAGGACATTCTGGATGCCATTCGCAGCCTGCCTAATCCAGAGATCATCGTGCTGCCCAACAACAGCAATGTGGTCATGTCGGCCCGGCAGGCAGCCAACCTGGTGGAGGGAAAAACTGTGCATGTTATTCCTACCCGTACCATGGGCCAGGGGCTGGCAGCTAGTGTGGCTTACCAACCTGAGCGGCCTGCGAGTGAGCTCTTAGGTGAGATGGAGGAGGCCTCAAAAAGAGCCACCACTCTGGAAGTCACCCGGGCCAGCCGTAGTGTGGACATAGGGGGGGTTAGTGTGAGCGAGGGGCAGCCCATCGGCCTGCGTGACGAAAAGCTGGTGCTCGCGGCCGACAACCCCGAGAATGCCCTGTTCAATCTGGTCAGTCTGGCTACCCAAGAGGGCGAGAGCGAAATACTGACCATTTTTCATGGGGCAGCCGTTGCTAAGGAGGCCCTGGATGCCCTAACAGCCCGGCTTGCGCAGGCCTTTCCAGCGCTTAGCCTCGAGGTTCATCCGGGTGGCCCTGACCTTTACGACTACCTGGCGGTGTTGGAGTGAACTGAAACCTCCGTAGTCTGGTTTATACAGACTGCTTTTAGGGCGTTACGGAAAGCGCTTTACGCGTAACGCCAGCCTTACCCTTTTATACATAAAGAAGCCTGTGTGGTACGGCGTAAACCTTGGGTCTCGCGCCAGGGATTTTGTCAGGGCCGTGTCATGGTAAAGATGAGAAATGTAAAGGGGGGCTTTAGATAAAGCTCATAAAATTGGCCGCCCGGATAGGTCTTACTAGGCTGCAAAAATCATGCTGCTTCAGATAAATCGCATCCAGACAGCCTGGTAAATGAGAGGCGTAACGTCTGCTTCTAAGAGAACCCCAGGACTGCCACCTAACCTCTAGAGGTGTATGAAATGCCAATTGTGTGGACGGATTCCAGTCTTCATCTTTTTGATTGCAGTGTTTGGTCTGAGCTGGGCTCAGGCCCCACGGGTGATGATCCTCAAGGCCACGGCCTATACCTCTTCGGTGCGGGAGACCGATAGTACGCCCTTTATTACCGCCACCGGTGCGCGTACCCGTATCGGGATTATCGCTGTCAGTCGGGATATGCTGCGCGAGCTACCCTATGGGTCTAAGGTGCTGCTCGAGGATCTTGGCACCCCCGGGGGCAAGGGCAAGGGCCGCTTCAACTACTTGTTTAAGGATCGGGTTTTTGTCGTGGAGGACACCATGCACC
>Ga0308390_1000330_pt1 | contig 35244 bp, 38 predicted proteins | sample Hotspr2Sample149_FD_202358 | JGI IMG/M metagenome (GOLD analysis project Ga0308390, IMG submission 202358) | Hot spring phototrophic mat microbial communities from Mushroom Spring, Yellowstone National Park, Wyoming, United States - 20040719_149 ...
ATTAAAAGTAAGTGAAAATTGTAGTATCATAACTTTCCTCCTGAGAAATCAATAATATAAATATCGGGAGGAAAGTCTATTTTTTAATAAGTCTCCTATTTATAACGCTATCAAAAAATTATTAAAACTTAAAGGAATAGATTTAAATAAAATCGCTGTTATCGGTTTAAGTATGGGAGGAATTGTTGCATCTTATCTTGCTTCATATTTTAAAGAAATTAAAAAAATTGTTCTTTTATCAGCAGTTGCAGACCCGTATGAAACTTTTTTTAATAGACCTAAAAGAGAAAATCCTCTATTTTTAGAAAATTATAAAAAGGGCTTAATTGATTTTTATGGCAATCTATTTTCATCTAAATTTTTTGATATAGCAAAAAGATTAAAACCCTGCGAAAAATTAAAAAATTTTGAAGGTGAATCTCTTTTAATTTATGGTGATAAAGATGAAACTGTTCCAATTGAACAAATGGAACTTTATGCTAAAGTTTTAAAAAATCCTGAAAAAGTTATTATTAAAAATGGCGACCATACTTTTAATAATTCAATGCAGGAAAATGAAGTAATCTCTGAGATTTTAAAATTTCTCTCTAAATAAAATTTATTCAGTTTCTACTTCGTAAGAAGGTGCAGGATAATCAAAAATTTTATAAACGCGCACTTCACCAAGCCCAACAAATTTTAAAGGTTCAAATGGCAGGTCAGAACATACCGGTGTGTTCTGCGGAATAACAATCTTAACATACCTTGCTTGCTCACCTTTGCAGTTTATATCAACTTTTCTATATATCAATCCAAAATCACCTCTTGATGCAATCTTAACTCCTTCCTGTTTAACATTTATATCTTTCTTAACTAAAATCATCTTCTCATTTTTTAGTTCTGTTCCAATATAAACATCAAATTTACAAGGGAAATTAACTGAACGCCAGATAACTTCAATATTTCGTAGTTTATATAAATTCCCTAAATCAATAATTGCATAATTCTCTTGTTTTGATAAAAAACCTGATATAGCTATTCCATCTTCTTCAAGATTACCATCTGTAATTTTTTGGTTAATATTTAAATCAACTATTTCTCCTGAGCCCCAAAAATTACCATACACCCTTTTTCCATAAGCAATATTCTCTGATTTGGTTATAAATTCTATTACTTTCTCGGTCTTATTACCATAACTATCAGTTCCTAATGCTTTTAAAATAAATTTTGTATCCGGAATTAAACCTTTAATTTTAAACCTAAATTCAACTGAAAAATTTTTGCTATCATATATCTGTTTAAAATTTTCATCCTCTCTTTTTATATAAATTTCAACTTTTACAGGAACATTGAAAAGAATAGAAATTTTTGATGTGAAATCAGAAACATCATAAGCATCAAATTTCATACTTCTTGGTAAAGGAATTCCTTTTGTTTTAACTTTATATATCTCACCCATTTTCGTTTTACCATTAACATCAGTTGCAACAGGTTGAATATAATATTCTGTTCCACTTAAAAGCCCGGCAGCTTCAATAATATGAGTTTTATATAAATCCAATTCAAATCCATGTGCCTGTAGCGAATGAACATCCTCTCCTATTCTAATATAACCAAAACTTTCAGGGTCCGTATCAAAAGAAACTTTGACTGAATTCTCTTTTATTTCCTGAAATTTAAAATCTTTTATAATAATCTCTTTTTCTAATTCACCCGGAAATATTTCAATCTCACTCAATTTAACAATAACATTCTTTGATTCAGTTATTGTCAATTTAATAAAAAAAGCCGGAATGTCCGGAATATCAACTTCATCTATTATTAATCCATTTTCAATTGTTTTTTTACTCAAACTCCTTAAATAACTTTTCTCCCAACTAAAAAGATTTTTACCTAATTCAATTTTATACTTTAAGGGTTCATTATTATTTACCCAGTATAATTTTATCTTTCTAATATATTTTGCATTTGCTAAAACTACAATTATATACTCATCTTTTTCTGCCTTTTTAATTACCTGTGAAAAATTATCTGCGGATTTAATATTATCATTCAACTTCTCCATAAAATTAAAAGTTCCTATTATCTGTTTTTTCAGTGCTATATTTTCACCAAACAAATTAAAAGTAATAAAAATTAAAATAAAAATTTTATAAATATAACCCATATAATTTACCTCCATTTAAATTTTTATCTTTTTTGTATTCGCTTTGGCATAAGCTCAAAAGCCTTTTGCTACTTTTAAATTATTAATATTAAAAAATCATTTCAACTTCTCAAGCTTCATTTTTAACTCTTCCTTAGGTGAAATTTTATAAGCCTCTTCATAATAGAATTTAGATTTTTCAATCTGATTTAATTTCAAATAAACCTCGCCAAGATGCTCATAAATAACAGAATCTTTATTTTCTTTCTTCTCCATAATCTCTTTAGCTTTTTCCAATTCTTCTTTTGCTTTTCTAAAATCCCCTTTTTTATAATAAATCCATGCTAAAGTATCTATGTATGCATAATTCTCACTATCATAAGATAAAGCTTTTCTAACAAGTTTTAATGCCTCATTCAAGTTTATGCCTTCCTCTGCATATATATATGCCAGATAATTTAAAGTATCGGGATTCTCACTATTATATTTTAAACTAATTTTAAAATTTTCAATTGCCTCCTTCTTTTTATTAAGTTCGTAATAATTCGCACCAATATAAAAATAAATTATTGAATTTTTTTTGTCAATTTTTTTAGCATCCATAAGAACAGAAATTGAATTATTATAATCCTTCATCTTAAAATATGAAATTGCAAGAAGTAAATAAATGTTAATATCATTTGGATTTATACTTAAAGCTTTTTTATAATTTGAAATAGAATTCACAGTTAAATTTAATGAATCATAAATATAGGCTAATCTAAGATAAGCTGAAATATTTTTAGGTTGATAAATTATACATTTTTCAAATTGTTTAATTGCTTCATTGTAATTACTTTTAGATTCGTAAATTAGTCCGAGATGAAAAATTAAATCAGAATTAGTTGAATTTATTTTTAAACCTTCATTTAAAATTTCTATGGCTTTATCATAATCATTTAAAGCTTCGTAAATAATCGCAATTGAGGAATATAATTCAATTTTATTAGAAATCTTTTTTGCATTTTCAAAAAATTCTATCGCATTTGAATAATTTTCATTCAAATAGTAAATTTTTCCAAGCTTTTCAAGATAATTATATTCTTCACTTTTATTCTTTGATAGTTTATATAAACCATAATTAGCAACTATATTAAAATCATCATTTGATAAAACAGTCTTAAAACAATTGAAGGCTTCATTTGTATTTTTATTAATTTCTGCTAATATGCCTTTATAAAGCAGTTCATTTGTATAATTTTGAACAATTTCATAGCAATAATTTTTTGACAATTCCAAATTTTCGGTAAGATAATATATTTCTGCAAATTCTTTTTTAATCTGTAAATTATCAGGATATAATATTTCTAACTTTTTTAAATTTTGCAGGGAATCATTATATAAACCTAAAATTTTTAAAATTAGTGCATAAGTAAAAAGGACTTCATTATTATCCGGTTCAATATTAAGAATCATTTCATAATATTTTTTGGCTTCTCTTTTAAGTCCTAAATTTAGATAGAGATTGGCAAGGTTGTAATGTGCCTGAATAAAATCTTTTTTAAAATCAATTGTTTTTTTATAATTTGTTATAGCTAAATCATATTTTCCTAAATTTTGATATAAATTTCCAAGATAAAAGTATGCATTATAATTTTCTTTATCAATTGAAATTATTTTATTCAATAATTGAAGAGACTTATCAATATTTTTTTGGGATAAATATATATCAACTAACATAAAATAAGCAGAAATTCTTGAAGGGTCATATTTTAACGAATTTTCAAGAGATTTTATAGCATTTTTATAATCATTAAGTAAGAAATAACAATTTGCAATTTTTTCGTATATAAAAGATTTGTCAGTTGCATTTGTTAATGAAAGTTGAAAGAATTTTAAAGCTTTTTTAACATTGCCTTTTTGTTCTTCAAGGACAGCTCTGCTAAAATAATTATAGCTTTTATAAAAATCAGGGATTTTTAATTTTTCAGCTGATAGTAAGAAATTAAAAGAGAGCAAAATAAAAATAACATTAAATATTTTATCTTTCAAATCTTCCATGGCAGTATTTATATTTTTTACCGCTACCGCACCAGCAGGGGTCATTCCTTCCAATTTTTCGCTTAGGCTGAGTTTGCATCTGAGGACCTCTAATGGGAGGCTGATTATTATTTTGAATTTTTCTTAAAGCATCAAACTGACCATATTCTTGATGTATCTGTTGAGCTGGTATAAAAATAGTCGGAAGTTGTTGTATCATTTTGATTTCTTCTTCTTTTGGAGGTTGGACTTTAAATAAAATTTCTAAGGTTTCTGATTTTATTTTATAAATCATATTTTGAAACAGATTAAAGCCTTCAATTTTGTATTCAACGAGTGGGTCTCGCTCACCTAAAGAGCTCCAACCAATTCCTTCTCTTAAATGGTCCATAGAATAAAGATGTTCTTTCCATTTTGTATCAATTACATCAAGCATTACAGCTCTTTCCAAAGCTCTCATCATTTCTGTTCCAATTTCTTTTTCTTTTATTTCGTATAATTTAACAAGTTTTTCATATACTAAATTACAGAATTTTTCAGGATTTGTATTTTTTCTATCAAATTCATCTTCTGAGATTAAAGTTCCGAAAGTAGAAAGTAAGAATTTATTAAAAGCTCCTAAATTCCAGTTTTCAGGATGTGGGGAATCTGAAAGGAGAAGGGTTTCAACATTTATTTTTATAACATCATATAAAGATTCAAGGATATCTTCTTTTAAATTTTCTTCGTTAAGTATCTGGTCTCTTTTTTTATAAATAAATTCTCGTTGTTTGTTAAGAACATTATCATATTCTAAAAGATGTTTTCTAATTTCAAAGTGGTAAGCTTCAACTTTCTTTTGAGCGTTTTCAATTGCTTTAGAAATCCATCTATGTTCAATTTCTTGTCCTTCTTTAAGACCCAATTTAGCCATTACATTTGAAATTCTATCTGAGCCGAAAAGTCTCATTAAATCATCTTCAAGTGAGATATAAAATCTTGAGCTTCCAGGGTCACCCTGCCTGCCTGCTCTTCCTCTTAATTGATTATCAATTCTCCGGGCTTCGTGCCGCTCACTACCTATTATGTGAAGTCCCCCTAATCTCTTAACTTCTTCATGCTCATTTTTCCAATTTATCACTCTTTTTAAAAGTGCATCAATTTTTTTCTGATTCTCTCCTTTCAACTCTTTTAAATATTTTTTAACAAAATCAAAATTGTATTGCTTTAATGCTAATTTACATAAAACTAAAATTGCTTTTTCCCTTTGATGAGGTTTTAAAATTTTTAAAAGATTTTCTGCCTCCTCCAGTTCACCTAAAATTATAGCCTGATGAAATTTTAAACTATTTTCATCTTCAGGTGTAATATTATCCTGTAGCTCTTCTTTAAAATCAGGATAACCGCCAAGAATAATGTCAGTTCCCCTACCAGCCATATTAGTTGCAATTGTAACCATCCCCTTTTTTCCTGCCTGTTTTATTATCATAGCTTCTTTCTCGTGATATTTTGCATTAAGAACCTGATGAGGAATATTTCGTTTTTTAAGTTCGTTACTTATTATCTCAGATTTTTCAATTGAAATAGTTCCAACTAATACAGGCCTGCCAATTTTATAACATTCAACAATTTCGTTAACTATTGCATTAAGCTTTTCTTTGAATGTTCTGTAAATTCTATCATCATAATCAATTCTTATCATAGGTTTATTTGTAGGAATAACAACAACATCAAGTCCGTAAATTTCCATAAATTCCTGAGCTTCGGTTTCAGCGGTTCCTGTCATACCACTTATTTTTTCATAAATTTTAAAAAAGTTCTGAAAAGTTATAGTTGCTAAAGTCTGATTTTCAGATTCAATCATTACATTTTCTTTAGCCTCAATTGCCTGATGGAGTCCATCGCTCCAACGTCTACCATGCATAAGCCTCCCTGTAAATTCATCAACTATTATAACTTTTCCATCTTTTACAACATAATCTACATCTCTTTTAAATAAATAATGAGCTCTTATTGCTTGAATAACCAAATGCTGATATTCTATATTTTTAGCTGTAAATAAGTTATCAATCTTTAAAAGTTTCTCAACATTCCTCATACCTTTCTCAGTTAAGTAAACCGCCTTGTTTTTTTCTTCAATTTCAAAGTCTTCATCTTTTTTTAAAAATTTTACAATTTGATTAACTTTATAATATTTTGAAGTTGATTCTTCAGAAGGTCCTGATATAATAAGAGGAGTTCTTGCCTCATCAATTAAAATACTATCTACTTCATCAATTATACAAAAATAATGACCTCTTTGCATTTTTAAACTTTTATGTGGCACCATATTATCTCTTAAATAATCAAAACCAAATTCGTTATTTGTTCCGTAAGTTATATCACAACTGTAAGCTAATTGTTTATCTCTTATCTCCATATCATGCTGAATAACTCCAACAGAGAGCCCTAAAAATTCGTAAATAGGTCCCATCCATTCCCTATCCCTTTTTGCTAAATAATCATTCACTGTTACAATATGAACACCTTTTCCTGTTAAAGCATTAAGGTAGCCGGGCATAGTAGCAGCAAGCGTTTTCCCTTCACCAGTTTTCATTTCTGCTATTTTACCTTGATGAAGAACAATTCCACCCATAATTTGAACATCAAAAGGCCTTTCACCTAAAACTCTACGCGCTGTCTCTCTAACTACTGCAAAAGCTTCAGGTAATATATCATCCAAACTCTCACCACTTTTTAATCTCTGCTTAAATTCATTCGTCTTTCCTCTTAACTCTTCATCTTTTAAAATTTTTATTTCTTTCTCTAAACTATTTATTCTATCAACTATAGGCTGAAGTTTTTTTATGTCCCTTTCTGATTTTGTTCCAAAAATTAATTTTAATAAAAAATTTATCATATATATTTAAATATAGCAGATTTAATTTTTGTTTCCAATAATTTTTTAAAATTTCAATAATTGAAGAGTTTCCGAAAATGGTGTTAATAATTCAAATAAAAATAGAGATAAATTAAAAATGAAAAATAGGAATTTTGATTTTAAATTTAAACGCAAATAATTATATTAATTCTCAGCAAATTCTTTTTTAATTTCTTTTACTAATTTTTTAATACAATCTTGAATAGCTTCGTGAATTGTATCATTTTCATCAATAACCGAACGAGAAAAAATTATATTACCAGTTTCAGTATCAACTATTCTAATATTTAAACCAACTCTATAACCTTTTGATGGAAAGATAACAGGAAGTATTGCACCAAGAATACCAAAAGTGAGGCATCCAACACATGCACAAAATTTTTTATATCTGGGGTCAATTCCGCTTAATTTTTCAACTTCTGTAACTTTTCCTAAAACAAGATATTGTGCACCTATTATCTTACCAACTTGAATTGCTGTTTTAGCATCTATAGCCCCTGTAAATGAAAATTCCTGCTCTTTTAAAATTTTAGATATATCAGACCTTTCTACAATTGATATTGTTTTTATCTCCTTTAATCCTTAAATCATCATATCAGCAGCCACTCTTCCAGAATCTCTACCATACTCACCTATTGCATCTTCAAATGGTAAAACAGAAAATGTTGTTGCCATAGAAATATTATAAAAACCACAAATCAAAAATAATATTAAAAACCAGAGCCTAAATTTTTTCATTAAAATTTTCCCCTTTTTTAGCAAACAGATTAAATTACACCTGAAATTAAAAGATAGAAAATAAGAAAAGCAAGGATAAGAGAGATAGCGCCTACAATCCAAATAAAATAATCAGGTCTTCTACTTTCTTTTAAAGATTTAGACTGGGTCTGAGAAGTTGGTTTTGTTTGTATCACGGATGGTTGCTTATCAATATTTTTAACAATTATAGGTTCTTCTTCCGGATTATATTGCTTAATCTTTACCTGTTCAGTTTCAGTTATTTTTCCATAAATTCCCGGTCCTATTTCTGAAATAACCTGGTATTCTCCAAATTGATTTAAAAATATATCTTTTATAGTAGCCTTTGTTGGTCTTATATCGCCATCTTCAGTTCTTAAATTTAGAAGGTCTATAAAATAATTTGCCTTTTCAGTTATAGGTAAAATTTTTATCATTATTTCATCGCCTGGTTTTGCTTCGTTTATAGGAATTCCACTTACAGGAGCCAATATAAAAGATGCATCAAGTAAAACTGCACCATCTTCTAATTGTATTCTCTCTTCCTCCTCTTTTTTAGCCTCTTCTCGTTTTAAAGACTCTTGCTCTTCTTTCTCTTTTCTTCGCCTTTCATCTTTAACTCTTAAAATATCCTGTTGTGTAACTTCTTCATATTCAAATTCTATTGCAACCGATTTATCCATCAGACCTTTTGCAAAAATTGGAGTAAAAGTATGTTCAATTTTTCCTTTTTCATTTCTTTTCAAATAATCTATCAATTCCTCAACTAAATCAAATTTAATTGTATTTGAAAGTAACATTTGTAAATCGTGAGAAATATTAGCAGATACCTCACCTTTCCATTTTAAATTCGTAATTTTTTCCTCAAAAGAAGGCCAGTCCATATCAGGTGAATTTTCATATATAGTGCTAAAATGTGAAGCTGCGACTAATACATTTTCAACTGTTTTTGTTAATAACGAAATAAAAATAATAAAAAGCCCATAGGTATTACTACTTGAAGCTCTAAATCTTCCTTTGATTACATAATATTTTTCAATATCTTCTTTTTTTTCTTCTGCCATTTTTTTAAAAATTTAATATTTATTAAAAATTTGTCAACTATTTTTTATTCGCTCATAATATTTTTTATATTTTCAATTTCTTGCTGGGCATAATTTACAAATTCACTATCAGGGTACTTTGATAATAATTTTCTATATTCTATTAAAGACTGCTTATAATCCTTAAGCCCGTATGGTCTTCTTTCTTTATCATAAGAAGAGTATAGTTTGGCAATATAATATTGTGCATTATCACATAAATCACTTTCAGGATATTTATCAATAAGTTTTTTAAATGAAGCAATAGCAAGATGATATTCAGTTAAGCCTTCAGGATTATCAATTTTATCAAAACTGCTATAACATATACCGATTTTAAATAAAGCATAAGGAGCGAGTTTACTTTGCGGATAAATATTTAAGAATTTTTCATAAGTCTCAATTGCTTTTTTATATTCTTTCAATCCATCCTGATTTAATTTAGGTTCAAAACTACAATAACAATTTCCAATTTCATATAATGCATCATCTGCAAATTCGCTTTTTGGGAATCTTGTTATAACCATTTGAAATTCCATTATAGCTTTTGTATAATCCTTTTCAGGGTTAAAAATATCGGAGTAAATTTTCCCGAGCATAAATTGAGCTCTTGGTGCTAAAGCAGAGGATGAGAATTTATAAGTTATCTGTTTAAATAACTTTATAGCTTCGTTATAATTTTTCGCATCATAAAAATTTTTAGCATTTTTGTATAATTCAAAAGCAGGCAAATTTGCCTGTTCTTCTGGTAATAAATCTAATGACTCCTTACCTAAATAAAATGATTTAAGTTCTTCTATATTTTTATTTAATTCAGCTATACTATTTTTTAATTGATTTATAGTTTCTTTCATTTCTTTATTTTTTAAATATTCGTTTATTTTATTTATCATTTTTTCAGCTGATATAGCTTCGGGTGTTTCAGGAAATTGATTTAAAATCTTTTGAAAAGTTAGCAAAGCCATTTCCATTTTGTTTAAATTCATTAAACATAGACCCTTTTTAAGTAATGCTGATGAAACTTTATTCCCAGTTGGATATTCGTCAATTACTTTTTGAAATTCTGTTAATGCTCTTGAATAATTCTTCTGGTCATAAAAATATTCTCCAATCCAATATAAAGAATTATCAGCAAATTCTGAATTTGGATATTTATCAATTATCTCTTGAAAATACTGAAAAGCCTGTTTGGGCTCATTTATATAATTAAAAAGAATTAAGGCAGACATATATTTGGCTTCAACAAATTCTTTTGATTCAGGATAGTTATCAATAATTTTTTGGAATTGCAAATAGGAACGAACATAATCTTTTGATTTCATAAAGATATAACCCATTAAAAGATATGAAGATGGTGCAATATCTTCGTAAGGATATTCTTTTACAGCTTTATTGAGTTCTTCAATTGCAAGGTTATAATTACCTAAATTATAAAGTATTTTTCCAATAAAAAATTGTGCCTTTGGAGAGACTTCACTATATTTATATTTTTCTACAATTGTTTTAAATACTTTCAAAGCAGAGGTATAATCTTTTAATTCAAGAAAATATTTCCCTTTATTAAATAATTGAGATGCTTCTGTAAAATAATCTTTTTGCGCATATAAATTTATTTGCAAAAAAAGTATAAAGAGTAAAAAAGCTTTTTGCATATATTTTCATTTTAAATATCGGTTAAAAAGCTATTATAATAAAATCTATTTTTTACCAATCATAGCGGTAAAAGAAGCCTCAGCTGCTAATTTTTCACCAACATAAGCAAGACCTTCATACTGAGCAATTTTACTTCCTGGTCTTAAAAGTGAGACCTCAATTTTTAATTGGTCACCAGGGCGAACTGGATTTCTAAATCTTGCTTTATCTATACCCATAAAAAATATAGAGTAACCTTCTTCTATTTTTTGATTACTACTTAGAAGTGAAAGCAAACCACCTGATTGAGCCATTGCCTCAATTATAAGAACCCCTGGCATAATTGGGAACGAAGGAAAATGTCCCTGAAAAAACGGCTCATTTATCGTAACATTTTTTATTGTTATTATCTTCTTATCTTTCTCAAAATAAATAATTTTATCAACAAGTAAAAACGGGTATCTATGAGGTAAAAGTTCCTGAATTTTAAGAATATCAAATTCGTTATTCATAAAAAAATTTACCTCCTTCTTTTACTTTTATTATTCTTAAAAGAAATACTCATTTCAATTAAATTGGTAAGTTTTTCTAAAATTCTAAGTGAATCTCTATGATTCTGTCTCATCTCTTCTCTAATAGCTTTAAACTCTTTTTTATTCTCTTCTCGCATTGTTTTAATTTCTTCTCGCATTGTTTTGATTTCTTCTCGCATCATCTTAATTTCTTCTTCAATACCTTTTAATAAGATATGACTTTCTCTTATAATTTTTTTTGTTCCATTGAAAACAAAAAGAACAATACCTCCAACTGACGCTGATGTTCCCATAATTGTAATTAAAGGTCCGAACAATTCCATAAAAATTTTCTCCTTTAAGGCTTATTTTTTATTGCCAAAATTTCATCCGGGATTTTAATCATTTTCAAAAATTCTTCTGTAAAATTAAAAACTTGTTTCAATGCTTCGATAACTGTTTTACCTGCAAGCTCTTTATTATTTCCTTCTAATTCTGAAAATTTAATTATTTCATCAGGATTTAATATTATATTCCCTTTATTATTGTAATCTTGAATTAAATAATTTATAAAATTATTTAAAGACTTCATAAATTCATAAGTTGCAATCAAAAAAGCCCTACCAACTTTTAATTTCATCATTTTTAACCGCTCTTTATAACTCTCAATTTGTGCTTTTTCAAATTCATCAAGATTTTTAATATAATCTCTTAAAATTCTATTACAACCTTCAAGCTGGTCATAAAACTTATCACGCTCACGTGAATGATTGTAATCAAGTTTTAAATGAAAATCACTTAAAGCACTCCAATAATTTTTCTCAAATTCCCTTAAATAACATACAACCATATTTATTTCATTGTCATCAGAAAAAGGATGAATTTTTTCTATTTTTATTTTAGATAGAATTGGAAAATCTTCAGTGAAACTCATAATACCAGCATCAGTTTTGTTCTCTTTTTCAACTTCAGGTTTAATAACCTTTTCTGTAGATTCATTCTCTAATAAAACTTCCTTACTTTCTAAGGGTTTACTTGCCTTTATCTTGGCTTTTAAAGCATCAATCTCCTTTTTTACCCTCTCCTTCTGTTTAGGGTCAATTGTTGTCTTGTAAACTCCTTCTAATCTTTTTAATATCTCTTCTAATTTCTCTTCCATATTAAATTAAAATATCACATTTTTCTTTAAAAGACAAATTTTTTTACTCTTTATAAAAATTTAAAATCAAATCTTTATAATATTTCGTGGCATATTTAACATCATTTTGTTCAACTATTCCTGAAAGAATTGCAACGCAATCAACTCCTGCTTCTATTACATCCTTTAAATTATTTTCTTTTATTCCACCAATACCAACAGTCATCTTTTTTTTATATTTAATTATCTTTTTTAAATTTTCTATTCCTATAACAGGGTCTGGATTATCCTTTGAAAATGTTTTAAAAATCGGACCAATTGCTACATAATCAACATCCATATCCTGAGCTTTAATATACTGTTCAAGGTTATGTGTTGAAATTCCAATTATCTTATCCTTTAATATTTTTCTTGCATAAAAAGGTGGGATATCATTTTGCCCGAGATGAACACCATCAGCATCAGAAAGATAGGCTATATCAACATCATCATTAACTATAAAAAATTTTTTGTATTTTTTAGTAATTTCTCTTAATTTTATTGCCAACTCTAATTTCTGAGAATCTGACATATTTTTTTCTCTAAGTTGAATTATATCTGCTCCTCCAATAATTTCGTCTTCTGTAATTTTTATGATATCTCTGCCATTTGCAAATTTGCCAGGAGTAAAACAATATAATCTTGACTTTTTAAATTCTAACATTATTTCCAAAAACTTGAAAAATATTCCTGTAATATAATTCTATGAGATTTAAAAGCAATCTCTTCAAGATTCTCAAGTTTTTTAAATTTTACATCAACAGCATCATCACCTGGCTTTGGCTCTCCTGTGAAATTTAATGCTTCATATCCTAACATTAAAACAGGCCCATACATAGGACTTACAGAAGAAACAACTTTTATTAACCTAACTTTTTCAGCTTTTAAATTGGTCTCTTCTTCAAGTTCTCTTAAAGCAGCCTCTTCCGAAGTTTCATCGAAATCTATAAAACCACCCGGTAAAACCCATTTCCCTTTCTCAGGTTCAATCCCCCGCTTGACTATTAAAATCTTTTCATTATCCCTTACTATTATCGCTACTATCGGTAGCGGATTTATATAATGAACATAACCACATCGCTCACAATACTTCCTAACCTTCTTCTCTATTATCTTCTCAGTTAATAAATTACCACACCTAATACAATATTTTGCTTCGTTATATTTCATTTACTCTAAAACCTTAAGTGTAAAAACATAATTACTAATAATTATTTCATCATTCTCTTTTAACTCAGATTCTGAAATAATTTTACCATTAACTTTTGTTTTGCCTTCAGAATTCAAATCTTTTATATAAAATTTTTTATCTCTCAGTTCTATCTCACAATGCTCAGGTAAAACATTTTTATCTTTTATTACTATATCATTAAAATCTCCACTCCCAATTTTTATCCTATTTTTAGAAATCTTATAAATATTTCCTCTTTCATTACCACTTTTAACTAAAATATAACCAATCGGTTCTAAATCTGGAATTCTTTTATCAATTAAATTTTCTTTTTTATCTTCAGCACAAAATGGACACCTATTCCATTCAGGTTCTAATATTTGACCACAGGTAGGACATCTTCTTAAATTTTTATCTCTACTAATTTTTGATGTCTTTATTATTACTATCGCTAAAATTATCAAAAGAAAAAATAAAATTATTGAAAGCCCAATTATTAAATATAAAATATTTTCCATAGATTAAATAAAATATATCTTTAAAATAAAATTTGTCAACATTTTTTTAAAAAAAAGCTTGATTTCTTAAATAAAATTATTATTATAATATTTTTAAAACACCTTAGGAGGTTTAAAAAATGAGAAATAAAAACTATATTTTAACTCCAGGCCCAGTGCCAGTTCCATTTGAAGTTCTGTCAAAAGCTGCTGAACCAATTATGCATCACAGAACCCCTCAATTCTCAGAAATATTCAAAGAGGTTTCAGAAGATTTAAAATATGTATTTCAAACAAAAAATGAAGTTTATATTTTTGCTTCTTCTGGAACAGGAGCAATGGAATCAGCGGTTGTTAATGTTATGCAACCAGGGGAAAAAGCAATTGTAGTCAGAGGTGGAAAATTTGGTGAAAGATGGGGCGAAATTTGTCAGGCTTATAATATAAATTTTGTTCCAATTGATTTTGAATGGGGATACCCAGTTGAAGTTGAACAGATTGAAAAAGCTTTAAAAGAAAATCCAGATGCTAAAGCAGTATTTACTACTCTTTGTGAAACCTCAACAGGTGTTACTTATGACATAAAATCAATTGGCGAATTTATGAAAGATAAACCACAATTACTCATAGTTGATGCTATTTCAGCACTTGCTGTAGAAGAATTTTATCAGGATGCCTGGAATGTTGATATTGTTGTTGCAGGTTCTCAAAAAGGGATAATGCTTCCACCAGGACTTGCTTTTATATCGGTTTCTGAAAAAGCTTGGAAAGTAATTGAAAATAATAAAAAAACAGGTTTTTATTTTAATTTAAAAGCAATGAAAAAAAACCTTGCAAAAGCCACTACCCCGTTTACACCAGCAATCTCTTTAATTATGCAATTGAAAGTCGCTTTAAATATAATTAAAAATGACGGACTTGAAAATATGTTCAAAAGACATAAACTAATGGCACACGCTACAAGAGAAGCCGCAAAAGCTTTGGGCTTAAAATTATTCGCTAAAAAGAACTCTTCTAATGTCTGCACCTCAATTGAAATGCCTGAAAATATTGAGGCTAAAAAATTAACTAAAAAATTAAGAGATGAATACGGCGTAACTATAGCAGCAGGCCAGGGTCAAATAGAAAATAAAATTATAAGAATCGCTCATTTCGGTTTTATTGATAAATTTGATTTAATTGTCGGTATCTCAGCCGTTGAAATCGGACTAAATCAATTGGGATATAAAGTTGAATTGGGTAAAGGCTTGGCAGTTGCTGAAAAAATTTTGTTTGAATTATAATAAATTATTAAAATGAGTATAACAGAATTTATAGCAGTCGCAGGAACTACTTCAACTATTTTGGGCGTGTTTCTAACTCTTTATGGTATAATAAATAATAAAGTCTTAAAATCTCAATCAAATTTAATAAGAGAAGAAATAAAAGCCATAAGAGAAGAAATAAAAGAATTTAGAAAAGAGACAAGAATGGAATTAAGAAAAATAGCAGAATTAATTGTTGCTGATGGTGAACGAACCCGAGAACTTGTTAGAAAACTAAAATTTAAATCATACAAAAAATAATAAAATAAAGTAGTCAGCTATGAATAATCATAGAGTAGTGTGAGGCTTTAAGCCTCGCTAAAAAAAGGCGAACCTTAAAGGTTAGCGCTACATTTAATTGTAATTTTTGGATAAAGCCTTCCTGAAAGGAAGGCAAAAGTTCAATGCGCAAGGATTTATCCCCGCAAAAAAACACAAAATAATAAAATTTAAAGGAGGACTAACCAAAATGAAAGTCTTAGTATGTGACCAAATAAGTGATGACGGATTAAATCTCTTAAAAGAAAATAATTTTACAGTTGATGTTAAAATAGGTTTACAACCAGATGAGTTAAAAAATGTTATAAAAGATTATGAAGTCGTAATTGTTAGAAGCGCAACAAAATTAACAAAAGATATAATTGATTCAGCAGAAAAATTAAAATTGATTGTTAGAGGTGGCGTTGGACTTGATAATATTGACGCAGAAGCCGCTAAATCTAAAAATATTACTGTCCTTAATACCCCTGAAGCCTCTACAATTACTGTTGCCGAACATACAATGGCTTTGCTACTTGCTTTAACAAAAAATATAGCAATAGCTGATAAAAGCGTAAAAGAAGGAAAATGGGAAAAAAAGAAATTTAAAGGAATTGAACTTTATAATAAAACTTTAGGATTAATAGGAGTTGGAAGAATTGGCTCTGCTGTAGCAAAAATAGCTAAAAACGGATTCCAAATGAAAGTCCTTGGCTATGACCCTTATGTTAAAAAAGATATCTTAAAAGAAAATGGAATTGAACCTGTTAATTCTATTGATGAACTTCTTCAAAAATCTGATATTGTCTCATTACATTTGCCTTTAACTCCTGAAACAAAAAATTTAATTAATAGAGAAAGAATAAACAAAATGAAAGATGGTGCAATAATTGTAAATTGTGCAAGAGGCGGAATTATTGATGAAACTGCTTTAACTGAAGCTTTGAAATCCGGAAAATTATGGGGGGCTGCTTTAGATGTCTTTGAAAATGAACCTCCTAAAAATTCACCTTTGCTTAATCTTGAAAATGTTGTCCTAACACCACATATAGGTGCCGCTACTAAAGAGGCTCAAAAAAGAGTCGGAATTGAATCAGCTAAAACTATTATAAATTTCTTTAAAAAATAAATTTTTTATTTTTCAATTTTAGTTTGTTATTTGGTGCTTGGAATTTGGAATTTTAAAAAAGTAGTGTGAGGCTTTATCAGCCTGTGCCAAAGATTTATAATTAAATTATGCCTTTTGAAAATTGATAAAAAATTTTTTGAATAAAAAAGGCATTTTGGCAAACTCTATTTTAGCCTCACAAAAATATTAAAATTTAAAATTAGGAGGTAAAATATTATGGGAGCAAAAGGAAAATTTAGGTCACCTGCCTCTGTAATTATTTTTACAATAATTACATGCGCTATCTACGGGCTAATCTGGATGTATAACTTCGCTAAAGAATTAAAAATTTACCTTGAAAAAGAAGATTTAAATCCAGGTTTGGATTTGTTCCTTTCAATTATATGTGTCCCTTATATCATTTACTGGTCCTATAAATATGGAAAAGTAATTTATGAAGCTCAGCAAAAAGCAGGTATATCACCAGCTGATGATAATTCTATCCTTTATCTAATATTGACAATTCTCGGATTATTTATTGTTAATATGGCTATAATGCAGTCATCAGCTAATAAAATATGGACTAAATCTTAATTTTAACAATTCTCGGATTATTTATTGTTAATATGGCTATAATGCAGTCATCAGCTAATAAAATATGGACTAAATCTTAATTTTAACAATTCTCGGATTATTTATTGTTAATATGGCAATAATGCAATCATCAGCTAATAAAATATGGACTGAATTTTAATTCCCACTGAAAAATTTATATACTCTATAAAATAATGAATTTCTTGAATAATTTAATGGCGACTTGTTAGGAAACATAAAAATCATTCGGATAATCCAAACTCCTACTAATAAAACTAAAAAATAAATCCAAAAATATTTATTTTCATAAATTTTTTTAAAAAAATTTTTCCGCCTAAAAATAATAATTATTCCTACTCCTAAAATAGGTAAAAGTAATGGATGATAATAAAAAGAATTTTTAAAATCTAATTTTAATAAATATAAAAATGAACGTGTAATTCCACATCCAGGACAGGGTATCCCATACATAATTTTAAAATAACAATATGAATCACTGCCCAAAATAAAAACAATTAAAAAATAAAAAAGAATTATTATAAAAGAAATAACAATTTCTTTAAATTTCATTATCTAAAAAATTTACTTTAAAATTACTCCATACTTTGCTTGTATCTCTAAATTTAAATAGTTATTAACAATTTTATATAATTTTCCGGATAAAATATCTTTTAACTCCTTTTTATCATCTTCAATTTTAATTTTAATTTTCTGATTATCCCAAGAATTATTCAATATTACATAAATTTTTTCTTCCATATAATTTCTTGTAAATCCATAAATTTCATTCTTATCGTCAATAAAAAGTGTATTAAATGAACCTAATTTTAAAGCAATATTCTCTTTTCTAATTTTTATCATTTTCTTTGTATGCTCAAAAATTTCATTATTTATTTGAAAATCTTTATCATCATAAGGCATCAAATCCTGCCACCACATAGGCCTTCTATTATTCGGGTCATCCGCTCCAAACATCCCAACTTCTGTTCCATACCAAATCATTGGCGAACCTATAAATGTAAATTGAAATAATTGTATCAATTTAAATATCTTCAACTCTCTTTCAGTTGGACTGCTTTCATCGTAACCTTTACCATCTTCATCCTGCAACCTATTTTTTGCATCATAATATCTATTTGGATTCTTTATTCCCGATAAAATTCTATCGGTATCGTGACTATCAAGTAAATTCTGCATAACTAAATTAACTTGCATAGGATAAGATGCTAAAAGTTCTTTCAATTCTTTATCAAACTGAGACGCAGAAATTTTGTAAGGTTTTTCAGTATTTATAAAAAATCTATAAACAATCTTTGCAAATTCATAATTCATAACAGCATCAAAATGTTCACCTTTTAACCAGAAAGAAGCATTCTCCCATATCTCTCCTGTAATATAAGCATTCGGATTTATACTTTTAACAAGTTTTCGCCATTCTTTCCAAAAATTATGATTCACTTCATTTGGAACATCCAAACGCCAACCATCTATTCCATCAGAAGGGTCACCATCATTGTTAGGGTCCATCCACCTTCTCGTAATATCAAATATGTGTTTCTTTACAGGTTCAACTAAACCATTCTCATCTTCCCTATAAACAGGTAATCCACCAAAACCTCCCCAACCTTCATATTGTAATGGATTGAATGAAGTAATTATATACCAGTCTTTATAAATTGATTTTTCTAAATTCTTTTTAACATCTAAAAAAGCCCAAAATGAATCCCCAGAATGATTAAATACTCCATCTATTATAACCTTTATTCCTAAAGAATGCACTTTATTTAAAAATTCTAAAAATAATCTGTCAGTTTTAGTCCATTTCCAACTTGAAGGCTCTAAACTTTCATTTAAATTTTTGTTATCACCCTTAAAACCAAAATTGTCATCTATGTGCCGATAGTCACTTGTATCATATTTGTGATGTGACGGAGATTCAAAAACAGGATTTAAATATATACCTTCAATCCCAAGTTCTTTTAAATACGAAAGTTTTTCAATAAGACCCTGTAAATCACCACCATATAATCTGCCCCAAACCCCATCCCAACCATAAAAACCATACCTCTTATCATAAAAACGATTTTCATCCCACTTCTCACAATCATATTTTTTATACCATCCCCAATTCCAAGGTATAACACAATCCGGGTCATTATCCTTACTACCATTTCTAAAACGGTCTAACATTATCTGATACCAAACTATACCTTTAGCCCAATCTGGTGTTGAAAATTTTACTCCTATAAATGATTTAAAAAAATTCTTCTCCTCTAAAGGCTTCTTTTCAGAATTATAATTATTCCCATAATAAAATTCCTTACCACCATCATAAAATATAAAATAATATTTCAATTCCTTTGAAATATTCTTAATTGATATTATACCTGAATAATAATCAAATCCAAATCTCTCAATTTTTTCAGAAAGCTTTATTATGTTCTCATTGCTCCCTGTAAAATAAACTAAATTAACTTTTTTTATATCATCTTTTAAACTCCTAACTTTTATTTCTATTAAATTTCCTCCTATTGGATTAAAATATTTCATATCATTGGGTAAATGCTCAACAGCCTCCCAGTTTATACCATTTTTTACAATACTTCCAAAATCTGATGCTTTATCACCAATATAAATTCCAGAATTAAAGCCACCAAAACCATCATTAATTTTTAAACTATGGTCTGATTTTTTGTCAAAAAGCCACTGCAAACCATTAACAACAAATTTGTAATAATAAATCCCCTCTTCTAACGGTAAATATAATTGATAACTTCCATCCAATTGCTTAATTAAAAAATCTTTCTCTGTATTCCAATTGTTAAAATTCCCAGCAACAGCAACACTCACAATTTTCTCTTTTATTTCAGGATAATCCAAAGGATTAAAATAAAAATAAGCATAATTTTTAGGCTCAATTATAAAATCTTCATTACTTGAATCAAACCTTAAAAGATAAGTTTTGCCAGATTTTAACTCTTTTGAAAATTCATCAGTTACATAATCTTTAAAATTTTTAACAATCCTAAAAATATATCTCTCTGTTTTATTAGGTTTTAATATTTTTTCGTAAATCCCATTCCCTTGATATTCTAAAAAAGTTTTATAATCTGAACTATCACTTGAAGTAAGCTCACTTATCAGAGAATAACAATTAACATATTCAAATTCAACAGAATAAACTGATTTAACTTTTCCAGCAGAAATAGTAAGTTCATATTTATATCGTCCAGGAATATTTAATTTAAATTTTAATATTTTCTTATTTACATTTTTTGAATTTATAACCTTTTCTCTGTTGCTTTTATCTTCTTTCCATTCAAAAATAACTTTTAAATCTTTTGGATAAACTGACTCCGAACCATCAAGCTCAATTTCCTCATTAAAATAATAAAATTTTTTTGCTTTGATATAGGCTAATATAGACTTCGGCTCAGTTTTTCTTATGCTATATGAATTAAATTTTGAATAAAAATTAAATTTATAAAAACCCGGAGAATCAATAGTAAATTTTATATCATTTCCATTCTCTTTTAAAGAAAACGGCGTGTCACCTGAACCAAAATTCTTTGCCCAACTTTTATCTATATTAAATTTAAATTTGTAAACCCCAGGATAAAAAGGTTTAACAATTTCATAAACTCCATCACCTATGTATTCCATAACATAATTTGGGTCAGCTTGATTCCAATTGTTAAAATCTCCTGTAAGATTTACATAATTAAAAGGTTTATCAATTTCACTATAAATATTATTTATAAAAATTAAAATTATAAAAGAAAATTTAATCGGTTTAAAAATTTTAAATTTTAACATCTCAACTTTACCTCCTATATTTAATTTTTTTATATCCTCTATTTTTGCGAATTTAAAATTTGCTACTATAAATTACTAATATATTAAAAATCCTGCAAAGCAGGTGAATTTTTTAAATTAAATCAATTCAGAAAACTTCTAAAAACTTTAAATCAAACAGACCATAAAATTTTCATTCCACTTTTATTTCAACTCTACGATTCTCCTCTGACCAAGTAGGTTTCTTAACTTTAAGCTCTTTTGAACCCATTGGAATAATTTCAAATAAATTTTTATCAATTCCATACTTTGAATGTAAATAATTTATAACAGCCTTAGCACGCTCAGTAGATAAAACTAAATTACCTTCTTCTTTTAATTTATCAGGCTTCACTTTCTCCCTGCTTGTATGACCATATACTTTTATCTTCTTATCCTTTGGTAAATTTTTTAATACCTTCTCTAATTCCTCTTTTAATTTATCAATTTTTGATGTCAATTTTTTTATATCCGCTGAACGATTAGGAAAAGGCGAAATTTCATAAAAAAATTTCTCTACAACAACTTTTTGTGGTGCAACCGCCTCTTTAACTTCTGTAATGCTCTTTTTATTCTTTCTGTAAATTAAAACAAATAAAAGCAAAACAACTAAAATTAAACCACCAATCCATAATGCAACAATCAATGGCAAATTCCTTTTCTCAGAACTTGTAATCTCTTCTACTTCTTGAACTTCTTTCCCTGTTTCAATATTCTTAATTTCATTTTCCATAAAAAACCTCCTTTTTTAAATTTATTCATTCAGTATAAACATTTTTAAATAAAAGTCAACCTTTATTTTTTTATCCTCCACCAACAGGCATTAAAACTCTGATTAAACAATTATTCTTTAATTTCTTATCAATAGGTAAACGCTCCTCGTTTACTGTTATATCAAGATACTTTAAATATCTTTTATCAATACCTAAAATTTCAGTAACAAACTTTTCAATAGTTGTATTATTTTCTAATGTTAGTGTTCCACTTGATGAATTCAGCTTTGTCTTAAGTCCACCAAAAATTTCATAATTAACTTTTATCATTTTTCAACTTCCTAATTATATCAGGAAATATTTCAATAAATTTATTAATCTCTTTTTCAGTATTAAATTTGCCTAAAGAAATTCTTATAGTTCCTTTTAAATATTTTTCAGGTAATTTAATAGCCTTTAATACATGAGATGGCTCCGGTATCCCCGCAGAGCAGGCTGAACCTGCTGATGCACAAAAACCATATTGGTCCAATAAAATTAAAATATCCTGTGAATTAACATCAGGCAAACTAAAATTTAATGTATTATATAAAGTTTCACTCGGATGACCATTAATTTTAATATCTTTAAAATAAGAACGCAAAAAATTTTCAAGTTTCTCTTTTAACTTTTTAATTTTAATAGCTTCTTTTTCCATTTCATTTAAAGCAATCTCACATGCTTTCCCAAGCCCAACAATTCCTGCTACATTCTCAGTGCCTGCTCTCCTATGTTTCTCATGTTCTCCTCCATGAAGCAATGAAATAAATTTTACTCCTTTCTTTGAATATAAAGCCCCAATTCCTTTGGGACCATAAAGCTTATGCCCTGATAATGAAAGAAAATCTATATTCAATCTTTTAACATCAATAGGAATTTTGCCAACAGCCTGAACAGCATCGGTATGAAAATAAATATTATATTTTCTTGCAATCTTTCCAATCTCCTCAATATTTTGTATCGTCCCAATCTCATTGTTGGCAAATATGATTGAAATTAAAATCGTATCTTTACGAATGGAATTTTTAAGTTCTTTTAAATCTATCATTCCATACCCATCAACTGTCAAATAAGTTACATCATAACCTTGAATCTCTAAAAATTTACAGGGATTCAAAACAGCATGATGCTCAATTTGAGTTGTAATAATATGTTTGCCTTTATCTTTTAAAGCAAGCGCAATTCCTTTTATAACAGTATTATTTGATTCAGTTCCACCTGAGGTAAAAATAATTTCCTCCGGTTCAGCATTCAAAAGTTTTGCAACCTGCTCTCTTGCTTTTTCAATAGCTCCTCTGGCTTCCTGCGCTATCTTGTAAATTGAAGATGGATTCGCATAATTATTCTTTAAAAAATACTCCATCTCCTTTAATACTCTTTTGTCAACTTGCGTCGTAGCATTGTTATCAAAATAATATACCTTTCTCATATTTTTTAAAATCCCTCCTTATTATGTCCTCTAATGTAATATTTTTAAGCGAATTTTCAATTTTTTTAGAAATAAAAAAATAAAAATCCTTTGCAATACATTTATCAATTCTATCACAACTTTTACCACTTTTCAAACACTCTACCAGCGTTTTATCTTTTTCTAAAATTTCAATTATCTCAAATAAATTTATCTTTGATGGACTCTTAGATAACATAAAACCACCTGATTTTCCTTTCTTACTTTTTAATATCCCACCAGCCCTTAACTTCGTAAAAATGTTTTCAAGATATCTAATTGATATACCCTCATCTTTCGCTATCTTTTCTATATTAACAGGCTTATTTGAATAATTCTGAATTAAATTTATTAAAGCTCTTAAACCATATTTTGTTCTACTTGATAATTTTAACATTTTTTAACTTTCCTGTAAAATTATATTAACTTCTTTAACATCCCATAAAGGTTCTAATCTCTCTTTTATCTCTTCTGAAATATTACCAGCAAATTGATTATTTTTAGCCATATTTAAAGTTATATCAATTCTCCCATCTTTTATTTTTATATCTTTAATAAGATTTCCCTGTAAAACATCTAACCCAGTCAAAGGATTTATAACATGTTTTAATCTTTCTCTTACAATTTTTTCATCCGTAGGTTTTTTCTCTTTTAAAAGTCCATGAGTATGTTCATAATTTTCAATAGCGGTTTTTAAAGCATCAACTGCTAAAACAGCACAATGAACTTTTACAGGGGGTAAACCGCCAAGATATTCAGCAGCATCAGTCCATGTAATCTTTTTGGCTTCGTCCAATGTTTTCCCCTTGGCAAGCTCTGTAATTACAGAAGCTGTCGCAATGTTTGATGCACAACCATAAGATTTAAATTTTATATCCTCTATAACTTTTGTATCTTTATTAACTTTTAAAAATAATTTTATCATATCACCACAGGCTGGCGAACCCTCAGTCGCAATAGCATCAGCATCCTTTAATTCACCTACATTAACAGGATTTAAAAAATATTTTAAAACTTTTTCTGAATATGACAACGACATATTTTATCACCTCCTACTTACTTAATGGACTTAATTTCCTTAACTTCTCAACAACTTCTTTAACATTTTCAACTGTCCAATCAATATCTTCTTTTGTTAAATATTTATGAAGTCCAAATCTAATAGAACCATGCGCTCTTTCGTGAGTAAATCCCATTGCAAGTAATATATGTGAAGCCTGCAAAGAACGAGAAAAACAGGCTGAACCTGTAATTACAGCTATACCACGCATATCTAAATGCAAAACAACTGATTCGCCTTCTATATAATCAAATGAAACATTTAAATTGTTCGGTATCCTTTTATTGAAATCTGATGCACCATTTAAATAAACGCCACTTATATTCTCCTTTATCTGCTCATAAAGATAATCTCTTAAATTTCTAACTTTTTTTAAATCCTCCTGTGAAAATATTTCAACAGCCTTCCCAAATCCAGCAATTCCAGGAACATTCTCTGTCCCTGCTCTTAAATTAAATTCTTGATATCCACCTTCTATTATCTTTTCAATCTTCGTCCCCTTTCTAATATATAATGCTCCAACTCCTTTTGGTCCATAAATCTTATGCGCTGTTATGCTCATTAAATCTATTCCCAATAAATTTACATCAATAGGAACCTGTAAAAAAGCAACTGCTGCATCAGTATGAAAATATGCTCCATATTTATGCGCTATCTCTGATGCATTCTTTATATCCTGTATTGTCCCAACTTCATGATTTGCAAACATTATACTCACTAATAAAGTATTATCATCTATAAGGGATGCTAAATGATTTAAATCTACAAAACCTTCATGATTAACATTCAAATATTCAATTTCAAATCCAAATTTTTCTAAACTTTCAGCAGTATGTAGAACAGAAAAATGCTCAATCTTTGAAACAATAATTTTCTTTCTTTTAGAATTTAAATTTGCAAATGCAACACCCTTTATAGCTAAATTATTTGATTCCGTTGCTCCAGATGTAAATATTACTTCTTCAGGCGAACTATTTATTGCTTTAGCAATTAAATAACGACTTTTATCAATAGCATCTTTTGCCCTAATTCCAGGAGTATGCGAAAACTGAGATGAGGCAACAGCATAATCATTTGTATAAAAATTTAGTATATATTTTGCAACTTCATCATCAACTCTGGTAGTTGCATTGCTATCTAAATAAACATATAAATTCTTTTTCATAAATAACCCTCTTAAATAAATAATGTAATATTAGCATCTTTACTCTCATAACAATATTTACCAACTGTTCCATATTCATCAATTAAGTCTTTCCTTAAATCTTCATACTTTATACCCATTAATTCCATTGTCATAGTGCAGGCAATAATTTTTCCACCAAGTTTCTTAAAGCTTTCTGCTAACTTTTCAAACGATGCAACATTATATTTTTTCATCTTCAATTTTATTAATAATCTTCCCAATCCTAAAAAATTCATCTTTGATAAAGGTAATTTCTTAAAACCCTTCTTCTTTAAAGCATTTAAACCCCAAAATGTAAAAAATATACTTGTTGGAATCCCCATTGATACAAATCCATTCCCAATAATAAATGCACTTAAAACTTTATCAAATGACCCGCTATGAACTATTATAGTCGCTTTTTTCATAATTATTTTAACCTCCTCAAATCTTAAATATTATTACCCAATTCTTCTCTTCTAATTTTTTCTCTATTATTTCTATACCCATTGCCTCCAACGCCATTGGTATCTCCTGAAAAGATTGATAATGAGTTCCTATAACTTTTATAACATCCCCTTTCTTGCTATTCATTATCGCCTCCCTCGTCTTAACCAATGGCATAGGACAATTCTCATTCATACAATCAACTAATTTTGTTATCTTCTCTTCCATAATCTTAACTCCTTTAAAATATCACTCTTATAGTGATAATATAATTTTTATTTTTGAAATGTCAAGCTAAAAATAATTTTTATACAATCCTAAAAAAATTGAAGTTATTTTAAAAGAAGATAGGTTAAATCAGATGCTATTCTTTTAACTGCTAATTTTATATATTGTTCAGAATTTAATTTGTTTCTTAACTCCTCTATCCTTTTCTTATCAAGTATTCCATTATTTTCATTTCTTGTTCTTTTAGAATTACTTGCCATTATAACATCCTTGTTAAATTAAAACACTCCATTGGTTTTTTTATCGGCTAAAAACGCATTTTTAATAAGTGTTACTTCTCTGTTTTCATCTTCTCCTTCAATTAAAACAGTATCAAATCTTATATCATAATTTTTAAATTCTTGATGAGTCTGTAAAAATTCTTCCGCAACTTTTATTATCTTTTCCTGTTTATCTTTATTAACTGAATATAAAACATTAACCATAGAATCTTTTTTTCTCATTTTAACTTCAATAAAAACTAAAAACTTTTTATTAATTGCTATTAAATCAATTTCACCAAAATTTGTTCTATAATTTTTAAAAATAATTTTATATTTATTCTTTTTTAAGTATTCTAAAGCAATTTCTTCGCCTATTTTGCCTATCTCTCTTTTATTCATATAACATCAAATGCTTTTATTCCAACTTCCTTTTCATCAATTGCACTTACAATATACATACTGGGTTCTTCAACAAGGTCTATATATCTTTCTTCAACATTATATATTTTATCACCAAACTCATCAATAATAACTTTTAAAATTGGTCTTAAAGGTTTATCAGGATAAGCTCCAATTACCATACAAATAGCATTTGTATTTAATTTAACAAATGATGCTATTGGATAAATACTTATTAATGACAGAAAAATTCTCAATAATCTTGGGTCAAATTTATTTTGACTTTCTGAAAGAACATTTTTCATCGCTTCGTAGGATAAAAATTTATCTCTATGATATCTTTTTTTAGTCATTGCTTCATAAGTATCAGCAATTGAAACAATCCTTGCAAATAAATCTATTTGGTCTCCTTTTAATTTTCTCGGATAACCACCTCCATCAAATTGTTCGTGATGTTGCAATGCAACATTTGCAATCTCAGGCGGAAATTCTAAATCCTTTGCTAAAATTTTATAACCATAAATCGGATGTAATTTTATTATCTCATATTCCTTAGGAGTAAGTTTCTCCTTCTTTTTTAAAATTTGTGATGGAACATTTATCATACCAATATCATGAAGAATAGCACTTTCAGCAAGTAATGACAAATTTGCAGATTCCATCTTTAAATTATGTCCTATTATTATAGAAAAAATAGAAACATTAACTGAATGATATGGAAGATAATCATATTCATCACATAAATTTGATGCCATATAAATAAATATATGTTCATTTGTCAAAACTGAAGTAACAAAACTACTAATCACGGGTTTAATTTTTATTCTACTTACTTTCCGCTTGTTTTGTAAATCAATTATTATTTCTTTAACAAGTTCAACAGTTTCATTATAAATTTCAAGATAACGATTTTTCATTCTATGTAATTTTTGGTATTCTTCAATTATTTTCTCTTTTAAAACACTACTTTCTTTTGTTGAAGCTTTTGGTGTTTCTTCAGGGACATAAATAATCTCGCCAGCAGTTTCAACTTCTTTAATTCCCCATTTTTTTAATTTTTCAATATCAGATTCTTTTAAAGGTGTATTAGGTGATACAAGCATATTTGTTGGTGTAATATAAACTGCACGGCTAAATTTCATACCAGGCTTTAATTCAGAAACAGGAATTTTTTTCATCATAATTTTTTCCTCATTTTATTAATTTTATAGGCAAACGCAAGAATTTCTGCTACAACATCATATAAAATCTCGGGTATCTCATAATCTATCTCAATCTTTTCTAAAATATCAACTAATTCCTTATCCTCATAAATAGGAATGTCTTTCTCAATTGCAATCTTTTTTATAATATCAGCAATTATTCCCCTTCCTTTAGCAATAACTTTGGGTGCAAAATCAATACCACTTTCATACTTTAAAGCAACCGCCTTTGAAATCTTTTCTTCCTCTTTCATATATAAATATCCAAATCTTTTTTCTCTCCCCAAATTATATCAATCTCTATTCTCATAACCTTTTTAATCTTCTCCAATAATTCTTTTATATTCTCTTTTATCAAACTCATAATCTCTTTATCCTCTGATTCAATCCTAATCTCTAACTTCTCATTTTCAATATATTTTAACCTAAAAATTACAAAAGAATTACTTACCGGAACTTCTATATTTAAAAATATAATTTTTTTATCAATGCTTTTTTCTTTATATTTAATTTTAATTAAATAAATTTCCCGCTCCCACAAAAAAGGAAACAAAAAAATAAATTCAGCATCATTTGTATAATTTAAAATATTATATAATCTTAATTTTAAACCTATTGTTTTAATTTCTTTGTCATCCGATTTTAAAAGAGCCTTTAAATTTTTATTTAATTTCTTGATATTATTATCGGTTTTTATTATATTTTTTAAATTTAAAAATAATTTATCACTATTTTGAAAAATTTTCAATATTTTTATTAATAAATCTTCGTTTAAATTTAATTTCAAAAGTGCAAAGATTAAATCAGGGTCATTACTATATTTCAAATACCTTAAAGAATTACTTATAATATTATATGAAATTTCACCATAATTTTCATATAAAATTTCTGCCAACCTAAAAGTAAAATTATTAACAGGCAATTTAAATTTTAACAATTTTGTATAAATATATTCTTTTAATTTTAAATCTTCGTCCGGAATTTTTAGCATTTTCAATATAATAGTTTTTTCTTTGGAATTAAAATTAGTAACTAAAAATTTAGTATTATCATCAATCTCATTCAAAGAAGATGATTGCAAAATAGTTTTATAGCCATTAATATTTACAATTGCTTTATCATTTGAAATTTTACTTAATATTTTAGGCTGAACAATCTCTCCTAATCTTAATTTGTTTGTCAATATATTATATTTATCATAGAAATACGGCATAATATAATTATCGTTTTTTAATAAAAATTTTTAAAATTAATTTATTTTAAATATCTATTGACATTAGTTTTGAAAAGAATTAAATTATTCCAATTTTATAAAAAAGGAGGTTTAAATTTTATGTATATAAAAGATATAAAAGCTCGCGAAATACTTGACTCCCGCGGTAACCCAACAGTTGAAGTTGATGTTATCCTTGATAACGGAATAATTGGAAGAGCTGCTGTGCCATCCGGGGCTTCAACCGGCTCAAAAGAAGCTTTAGAATTGAGAGATAATGATAAATCAAGATACAATGGTAAAGGAGTCCTAAAAGTTGTTAAAAATATTAACGAAAAAATTAAACCGGCATTGTTAAATATGAACCCACTTTTGCAAACTGAAATTGATAATAAAATGATTGAACTTGATGGAACCGAAAATAAAAGCAAATTAGGTGCAAATGCAATTTTAGGTGTATCAATTGCAACTGCAAAAGCCTCTGCTTTAGCTTTGGGAATTCCACTTTATAAATATATTGGCGGAACTAATGCAAAAATTATCCCTGTTCCTATGCTTAATATTCTTAATGGCGGTAAACATGCTGATAATAACGTAGATTTTCAGGAATATATGATAGCTCCGGCAGGACTTCCTTCATTTAAAGAAGCAATCCGCGCCGCCGCTGAAATCTATCATTCTCTAAAATCAATTCTTAAATCAAAAAATTTAGTTACAGCAGTCGGTGATGAGGGTGGTTTCGCTCCAGATTTAAAATCAAATGAAGAACCATTAGAACTTATCCTTCAATCTATAGAAAAAGCAGGTTATAAACCAGGTAAAGAAATCTTTATATGCCTTGACCCAGCAGCTTCAGAATTCTATGAAAATGGAAAATATATATTAAAAGCTGAAAATAAAAAATTATCCCCAGATGAAATGGTTCAATATTATAAAAAACTTGTTGATTCTTTCCCTATTATTTCAATTGAAGATGGAATGGCTGAACAGGACTGGGATGGCTGGAAAATTCTTACTGATACTTTAGGTAAAAAAATCCAATTAGTCGGTGACGATATATTCGTAACAAATTCAAAAATACTTGCAGAAGGCATTAAAAAAGGAATTGCAAATTCAATTTTAATTAAATTAAATCAAATAGGAACATTAACAGAAACTTTAGATACAATTGAACTTGCTAAAAAGAATGGCTATACATCTGTTGTATCACATCGCTCAGGTGAAACCGAAGATAATACAATTGCTGATTTGACCGTTGCTGTTAATATCGGTATGATAAAAACAGGTGCACCCGCAAGAAGTGAAAGACTGGCTAAATATAATCAATTAATCCGTATAGAGGAAGAACTCGGTAATTCAGCAGTTTTCGCCGGTATAAAGGCTTTTAAAAATCAAAATTTATAAAAATATAAATAACTTAAAAATTTGAAAAATTGTTTTGTCACTAATTTAAAGTGCAAAAATTAAATTATAAATTTTTAAAATATTTCCTTACAATAGGAATTGGAATTTATCTAATTTTTTTAAGCCCTACAGGTTATTTCACAAGAAAAAAATTGATTTCTAAAATTAATCAACTTGAAATGGAAACAATAAAATTACAACAAGAAAACGAAAATCTTAAAAAAAAGATTGAACTCCTCCAATCCGATTATTCTTACATTGCTGAATTAGCAAGAAAATTGGGTTATGCTAATAAGGGCGAAAAAATTTATAGATTTACTGATTTATATTCTATTCAAACTAATACAAATAAAACTGAACAAAATTTCAAACCAAAAACTAAAATCAATATATTTGACGCATATATGATAATAAGTTTAATTTTAATTTTTATTCTAATTTTAGTTTCATTTATTTTTTAGTTAAAAAATTTAATATTTATGGATAAACCTTTAATTATTCAATCTGATTTAACATTACTTTTAGAAACCGACTCAAATCTTTACGAAGAAGCCCGAGATTTAATATCAAAATTTGCAGAACTTGTTAAAAGTCCTGAACATATTCATACATACAAAATCACACCACTTTCATTATGGAATGCCTCCTCATCTGGCGTTACAAAAGAAATGATTATTGAAACTTTAAAAAGATTCTCAAAATATGAATTGCCTGAAAATGTTATATTTGAAATAAATGAAAATATTGATAGATATGGAAAAGTAAAATTGATTAAAGATTCCGAAGGGAATTATTTTTTATATTCAGATGATGATATTCTTTTAACTGAAATTTTTTATAATAAAAATGTTTCAAAATTTATTCAGCATAGAAAAGATAGAAATCATATTTTAATAAAACCTAATTATCGTGGTCATATAAAACAGGCATTAATAAATATAGGTTTTCCTGTTGAAGATTTAGCAGGATACGAAGATGGTGCTTTTTTAAATATTGAATTAAGAAATAATACTTTATTTACAAATATAGAATTTAAATTAAGACCCTATCAAGAAGAAGCTTCTGCAATATTTTATGCTGGAAATAGTCCGAAAGGTGGAAGCGGTGTTATAGTTCTTCCTTGCGGAGCAGGTAAAACTATTGTTGGATTAAAAATTATGAGTCTTTTAAAAACCGAAACTTTAATCCTCGTAACAAGCGTTACAGCAGCAAGACAATGGCTCTTTGAACTGCTTGATAAAACTAATTTAACAGAAGACCAAATTGCTGAATACTCAGGTGAAATAAAAAATATTAAACCTGTTACAGTTGCAACCTACCAAATTTTAACTCATAGAAAATCTGAAAATGAAGAGTTTAAACATTTTGAAATATTTAATAAAAAAAACTGGGGACTTATAATCTATGACGAAGTCCATCTGCTCCCAGCACCTGTATTTAGAATGACAGCAGAACTCCAAGCCAAAAGAAGATTAGGACTTACAGCAACTTTAGTCCGTGAAGATAAAAAAGAAACTGATGTCTTCTCTTTAATTGGTCCTAAAAAATATGATGTACCATGGCGTGAACTTGAAAAACAAGGTTGGATTGCTAAAGCATTATGCACTGAAATAAGAATTAAATTGCCAAACCAACTTAGATATAAATATTCTATCTCATCTGATAGAGAAAAATTTAAAATCGCTTCAACTAACCCTGTTAAAATTGAAATAACTAAAAAATTAATTGAAAAACATAAAGAAGATAATATTTTAATAATAGGTCAATATATTGAACAATTAAAAAAAATTTCAAACGAATTGAATGCACCTTTTATATACGGGGCAACTAAAAATTTTGAAAGAGATGAACTTTATAAAAAATTTAAAGAAGGCAAAATTAAAATCCTCGTAATATCAAAAGTTGGAAATTTCGCAATTGACCTGCCTGACGCTAATGTATTAATCCAAATTTCAGGAACTTTTGGCTCCAGACAGGAAGAAGCTCAAAGACTCGGCAGAATCTTAAGACCTAAAAAAAATTCTAATCAGGCTTTCTTCTATACCATAGTAACATCTGAAACTAAAGAACAATTCTTCGCTTTTAAAAGACAATTATTCTTAACTGAACAGGGTTATAAATATGTTATCCAAAATGGATGATTTCAACCTATCTTTAATTTATGTCGCTTCCTTCGTTTTGCATAATAAGTTAAAGTATAATCTGAATAAAACAACTTTAAATCTTAAATTTAAAAAATTAGCTAATAACTTAAAAATTAATCCCGAACAAATTGAATACGCCTTCATTTACCTGAAAAATCAAGGAATAATCTATAATAACGAAAATTTCTTTGATGTTAATTTAATTCTACTTCAAAATTTGTTAAAAAAATTTCTAAAAACTGAATCACCTAAAAATGTTATTATAATCCAACCTAATTTTGAAATTATAGCCAAACCTAATATCGCTCTGAAAGATTTATTCTATCTTGCTCAATTCTCTATTTTAAAAGAAAAAGATGTAGTATATAAATTTAAAATAACAGAAGATTCACTCTGGAAAGCTTTTTGCTCCTCTTGGTCAGATAAAAAAATCTTAAATTTACTTTCAAATCTAACAGATAAACAATTGCCTGAAAATATATTGTTCACTATAAAAGAAGTTTACAAGAGAAAAGCAGAAATCCTTTTGGGAAAAATCGGCTACTTTATAATCGCTAAAAAATTCTTAATCCAACAATTAGAGAAAGATGCAGAATTCAAAAAATTAATATTAAAAAAAATTTCACCCTCTCTTTTGTTACTTGATAATACCATCCCAATAATTGATATATACTATAAATTACGCCAAAAAAATTTCTTCCCAGAACTTTTAACTGAAAAAATATCTAAAATTAATAATGAGTTTATACTTAAACTTAATAACGAAGAAATTGAAAATCTATACTCAGCAATAATTACATTAAAAGAAATAGCAGTTGAACATAAAATTTCGGTTCAATATAACATTCTTAATAATCTTATAAATAAACTTGACAAAATTATACAAAATAATATTAAATCAAATGCTGTCAAAAATTCTATTATATATCAGACAGAGCTTAAAAACTCTATAAAGCAAAATATATTAAAAACTTTGAAATCTTATATTAAAATTCCTGCTTATGCTTCGCCAAATAAAATTTCTGAAGAATATAAGGGAGAAAACCCAGCACAAAAATTAAATGATATGAAATCCCTTCTTAATTTTGCTATAATCCATAAAATGTTAGTTGTAATAAAATTAAAACCATCTTATAAAAACGAAGGTGAAGAATATTTGGCAGAACCAAGATATATTTACAAAGATAAAGTTTATGCATATATTAAAAATTTAAAATTAGAAAAAAGCTTTAAATTTAAAGATATAAATTTTATAATGTTACCAACTTAAAATGGCACTTTTGTTATTTGATATAGATGGAACTTTACTTGATATGAAAGGTAGCGGAAGAGAAGCTTCAAATAAAGCCTTAGAAAAATATTTCGGTATCAAAAATGCTTTTAATTCCGTCCCTATGATGGGTAGAACTGATAAATATATATGGAAAATGGTTTGCGAAAAAAATAATATACCATTAGAAGTTTTTAAAAAATTGAAAAAATTAATTCTTAAAGATTATTATAAATTTTTAAAAGAAGAACTTAAAAAGAGAAAAAATATAATGGTCTATCCAGGTTTAAAAGAGATTTTAAAGTATTGTTCAAAAAATGGACATTATCTCGGCCTTCTAACAGGTAATTTCAAAAAAAGCGCTTATATAAAATTAAAACATTTTGGCCTTGATAAATATTTCCAAGTTGGCGGATTCGGAGATGATAACGAACAGAGAACAAAAGTGGCTGAGTTGGCAATTAAAAGAGCTAAAAAATATTTTAAAAAAAATTTTGATAACAAAGAAATCTTTATAATAGGAGATACACCTTTTGATATTGAATGCGCAAAAGCAACAAATACAATCTCTGTCGCAGTTGCAACAGGTGGTTATTCTTATAACGAACTTAAATCATTTAGACCTGATTTTTTATTCAACTCCCTTGAAAATTATAAAGAATTCATAAAAATAATTGACTCTAATAAACTTTTAAATCATTTTTAAACTTGACATAAATTTTTATTTGTATTATATTTTTAATATATGAAAGAATATAATAATATAGACGAAATGATGGATGAAGAAATACTGGAAGAATTTTTAAATAATGCTGTTGAAAAAGCAAAAGAAGAAATAAGAAACACTGGTAAATTATCAGTTGAAAATGCTGTCCCATTAATGTTGAAAAATCAATATAATCACATAAGACACCTTGAAAATCACATAAAACATCTTGAAGAAAATATGGTAACTAAAGAAGAATTTAAAGCATTTAAAGAAGAATTCAAAGCATTTAAAAATTCATTTTGGTGGGGTATCTCTATTGCAGTTGCCTTTTTAACAACAGTAATGACTTTACTAACTTTATTCGTAAAATAATAAATTTCTCACAAATAAAATTAAAATTTAATTTATGTTAATAATTCCCGCAATTGACATAAAAAATGCTCAGTGCGTTAGACTTTTCAAAGGTGATTACGAAAATTTCAAAATTTACTCCACAGACTTTTTTATTCAACTCCCTTGAAAATTATAAAGAATTCATAAAAATAATTGACTCTAATAAACTTTTAAATCATTTTTAGACTTGACATAAAT